>DSLFC04102__coassemble_467_pt1 | contig 133114 bp, 125 predicted proteins | sample DSLFC04102__metabat2_low_PE_028 | metagenome-assembled genome bin DSLFC04102
CCTGATGTTCTTCCAACAGGCGGCTGGCATTCACATTCAGATGCTTGGTGAGCCGATTTACCGCCATATCTGTTTGAATTGCCTGGGCCAGCTCGGTGGGACTGCCTTCCCATTCGCGGTTGTCAGCAGATACGATCTTTGCTACGGCTTCCAGTGCCGGGTCTGGAGGCTGCTTCCAAATCTCATTCTCTGCATGGTCAAGCCCCCAAACTAGGCTCTCTTGGTCTTTGCTCAGATACAACCGCTGATCCGGCTGGTCTCTGCCTACCACTTCCAAGGTGGCCCTGCTATCCGTCCGCTTTTCCTTCTGCATCAGGAGCGCACCATCCGCACAGCCCAGCAAGCCCGTGGTGCCGGAAATCATTTCAAAGCTATCTCCCGCAGGTTGCTTTCTGGTGTGGTGGACAATCAGGACGCAGACGCCATATCGGTCAGCAAATTGCTTCAGCTTGCCGATCACCTCATAGTCGCTGGAGTAGCTGTAACTATCGCTCACTGCCTCCCGGACTTTTTGCAGGGTATCCACGATAATCAGCTTGGTATCACTGTGTTCCCGAACAAACTTTTCCAGCTGTTCATCTAGGCCACCACCGATCATTTTAGCGTTGGTGGCGAAGTGGAGAGAGCTTGTCCCCTCTACGCCAAACATACGAAACATCCGGCGCTGCAAACGGCTCTCATCATCTTCCAAAGCAAGATAGAGGACGGTTCCCTGGTGGACCTTGTAGCCCCACAAATCCTGACCGGTACTGACATGGTGGGCGATTTGCGCAACCAGGAAAGACTTTCCGATTTTGGGCGCTCCGGCAAGGATGTACGCTCCTGTATAGAGCAGGTTCTCAATCACCGCAGACTTGCCCTCGAACACATTGTCCATCAGCTCGTCCAGGGTTACAGTATGGAGGTAGGCCGGGTCACTCATGCGGCGCATTTTCCGGTAAAGTTCCTCTAAATCTCTTTCGGGGGAATTGCTTTTTTCGTCTGGGTCTGGTATAGTGGTCTTGGAATTTTGAGAGATTGACTGCCCATCATCTGCGCCAACAGATGAGCCCTGGGCGGTCATTTTCTTTTTCTCATCGGTCATAGGCAAAGTCCTCCTGCATCCCGTTCATAATGGTAGCGATCATCTGGATGGTGTCCAGCAGCTCGTCGTTCACGCCCTGCCCAGCCTCGATCCGGCGCAGCTCGTCCAGCACAGCGGCCAGCTGATCCCGCAGCGCCTTGTAGACCCTGGGGTTGCCCTGGACCACCACATTCCGGCAGAGCAGCCGCCGGATGATGTAATCCTGCTTGGTCAGGCCGGTGAGCTTCACCAGGGTTTCCAACTGGAGATCTTCCTCCGCCGACACCCGGAAGGCCACCGTCTTGTTTCTCCAGCGGTTGTGGTTGTCGTAGTTCTTCTTGGACATTTTCTTACACTCCCTTCTCATTTTTCAGTGAATCCAGCTTGTCGGCCATTTCCACTTGGCGGGTGGGAAACAGATGGGCGTAACGGTAAGTGATGTCGATACTCTCATGCCCCACACGCTCCGCGATGGCCAGGGCGGTAAAGCCCATGTCGATCAGCAAACTGATATGGCTATGTCTCAAATCGTGGATGCGAATCCTTTTCACCCCCGTTTGCTTGCAGCCACGGTCCATTTCCCGGTGGAGATAGCTTTTGCTGATGGGAAACATCCGGCTGTCCGGCTCCACGCCGTAGAGCTGCTTGAGGTAGTCCTGCAACTCGTCACAGAGGAACTGAGGCATCTGGATCACCCGGTTGCTCTTGGGCGTTTTGGGCGTGGTGATAACATCCTGCTTGTTGATCCGCTGGTACGACTTGTTGATGGTGAGGGTGCGTTTCTCGAAGTCGAAGTCCGCCGGGGTCAGGGCCAGCAGCTCTCCCTCTCGGATGCCGCACCAGTACAGGACCTCAAAGGCGTAGAAGGACAACGGCTTATCCATCATGGCCTCGGAAAACTTAGTGTACTCCTCTCGGGTCCAGAACAGCATCTCTTTCCGCTCCTCTGCCCCCATGTTGCCCGCCTGCCTGGCCGGGTTGAGGTTCAGACCGTAAAACCGGGCAGCGTGGTTGAAAATGGCGCTGAGTTGATTGTGAACGGTTTTCAGGTAAGTTTTTGACAGGGGCTTGCCGTGACAGTCTCGCATCTCCCGGATCTCGTTCTGCCAGCGCATAATGTCCTTGGCTGTGATCTCCGAAAGCTTCCGCTTGGCAAAATAGGGCAGGATTTTCTTTTTGATAATGCTCTCCTTGGTGAGCCAGGTGTTGAGCTTCAACTTGGGCTTAATGTCCCTCTCATAGAGGGCGACGAAGCTCTCAAAGGTCATGTTCACATCGGCCTGCTTCTCCATCAGGAACTCCCGTTCCCATTCCAGCGCTTCTCGTTTAGTGGCAAAACCACGCTTGAGCTTCTGCTGGCGCTCACCCTTCCAGTCGGTGTAGCGGAACTGCACATACCAGGTGCCGTTGTCCTTGTTCTTGAACGCCGGCATAAATTACTCCCCCTTTCTCGCCGTCTCGGTTCTGGTTCCGTAAAACTTCTCGTGGAAGAACTTGCGGTCGATCCGTCCGGAAATCGTGATGCAGCCGGTTTTCGCCAGTTCCTCGTTCATTTGCCGGATGAGCTTGTAGGCGTAGGGGACGGATACCCCCAGCTCTTCGGCCACTTCGTCCACACGCATAAAAATCTGATTTGCCATGGTAAATCCCTTCCTTTCTTTGTTGGTGGTGACTGCTGCCTGCAAGTGTTGTGTATCATAAATACCTCCTTACTTATGTCCGCCACTTTTTCTCCGTTTCGCAACCAAAAATCTGGCGGGCCATTTGATGCGCTATATTATCTAAGCTTATCCGCTTAGTATCCTTATAATACTATACATATAAGCTTAGTTCAAGCCTTTTAGAAGAAAAATTATTAAATAAATTTGCTTAGATTATCTTGACAATCCTAAACAAATATGCTATGTTGCATATAAGAACAACCATAGATGGGAGCTGGATGTATGGCGATTGGCGAACGGATTCACTTTTTCCGTCTCCTGCGGGGGATGACACAGAAATACTTGGGCATGGCAGTGGGCTTCCCGGAGAAGTCTGCCGATGTGCGCCTTGCTCAGTACGAAACAGGGTCAAGAACCCCTAAGACCGATCTGACTGCTGCCCTGGCACAGGTACTAGATGTCTCGCCCCATGCCCTTTCCGTCCCGGACATAGACTCCTATGTAGGGCTGATGCACACATTGTTTACCCTGGAGGACAACTACGGTCTGAAGATCACGGAGCAGGACGGTGAGCTTGCCTTGCAGGTGGATTTCCGCAAAAACAAGGATGCTGCCCGGCTGCATGAGATGCTTTGGGCCTGGCGGGAACAGGCGGCCAAATTGGAAGCCGGTGAGATATCTCAGGAAGACTATGACCGCTGGCGTTACCACTACCCGGAGTACGACAGCAACCAGATCCGCGCTAAGGTACCGCCGAAGGGTCTGATCTAACTCTCTCACTTGTAGGCCACGGGAAAGGCCATTTGTTGCACAAAATCAGAAAATTCAGATAAATGAGAGCAAAATAAAAAAGGTCTAACTGATCGGCAAAAATCAGTTAGACCTTTTACTTATGAATAAAAAGATGAGGATTTTCAGGCTACTCGCAAGCCACCCGATTTTTCTTTTCAAACTCAATAAATCGGGATTTGGCGAGTGCTATCAATCTGCTATCAAATGGGGAATTTGGAAATCAAAAAGTCAGTGTTTTCAAGGGTTTTCGGGCCCTCATATCCACTTTTTGCTTATTCCCACTCGATAGTTGCCGGCGGCTTGGATGTGATGTCGTAGACGATGCGGTTGATGCCGGGGACCTCGTTGACGATGCGGGTTATCGGCCCAAAATATCACCAAAACCGCACGAAATGGGCGAAACTCTTAACTTTTCCCTTGTTTTTCTTTTCCAAAATTTTCTTCCCACTGGCTTAGGATTCCTTTTGCCGCCGGGAAGCGGCTATGAGATTGCACACGGCGTGGACAGTTGTCTACTGTGCGCCTCTTTTGTTTTTCTCTCCCTTGTCCTCTCCCTCTAATCCTCTCCCATTGCTGTCTTGTAGGCGGGCCGCCTCTTATTAGTCAGGCTCCAGCCCAAAGTCATCCACGGGATCATCTGCCGGGGCGTATACGGCCTCCGGGGGTATGTCGTCGGGGCAGTGATAGTCTGCCCGTCGATCCCGGTGACAATGGACCGCAAGATCAATGACCCGGTAACGATCACGGGGCGGGAGCCGGTGAGTATGTGCCCGCTGATCGTGGGCCACCAGGGGGCTGGCCGGGTCCTGGGATGCGTGCATGACCCGTCCCATCCACTCCGGCGCTCCGTCGTCATCGTAGGCGATAATGATATCTCCGTCAGCTGCGCGGCTATCAGATAGGATCAAGAGGTCGCCCTTGGACACATAAAACCAAAAATAGAACGGGGACGGGACGCAGTGTGCGGGGTCTGCCAGGTCTGCGGCTTTGATCGTCTCCAACTGCTCCATCGCCGTCATCATCGTCGCCAGGGCCTCCCCGGCATCCGAGTCTTTGGCGGTAATGGGGCTGTCCCCAGCCCGCTCCCAGGCTCCGAGGGTCTGCATGTGTACGCCGATCATGTCGGCCATCTGCTGCTGTGTCAGCCCGGCGGCTTTTCGGGCCTGGGCGATCCGCGTGCCGGTGATCATCGGCCTCACTCCTTTATATATAATGTGTCAGGGTATGTGGCTCGTGATAAGGATCGCCCCTGTTGTATATAATATAGCACATCGGCGGATAAATGTCAAGGGGAAACACTAAATATATATATTATAATAGTATAGTAGGAAAACAAAACTGATATCAACTATAAAAAAATAGAGAAAAATTTATATTTTCCTATTGACACAGCACGCGGGATATGGTATATTAGAGCCAAGCTAAGGAGCGGCAAGCTCCAGAGGCCCAAGGCAGACCCCATCCGGGGCAGATATTTATAAGGCACGACAAACATCAGGTGACTATTTCCAGGGCGCAGTAATGCGCACAGGCACCGGCTGTTTTGTCGTGTCTTTTGTTTTATCTTTTACTCCGGGAAGGATGGGAGTTATGGCACTTATTTACAAAACCGGCCTCGCTATCTATGAAGCCTCTGAGTGGGGCAAGATGGCAATCGCAGACCAGAACCAGGCCCGCGTCGATCATAATGTTTTTGTCTGCCCCGACGGGACGGCGGCGACCCTGGATGATAAAAAATTCTCTGCCACTGATATGGGCAATGCGGAGCTGTTCCTGGCGATCTCCGGCTGCCAGCTGTACTACGACGACGCCCGGCGGCTGGGATATGTTTTTGGGGTAAATCCAAAAAATGGGTGCAAGTCGCTGATCGCGGACCCCGACGACACTCTGCTGTATGCCGAGATCGACCGCTTTGCCCACCGGATCAATGATATGGCCCAGGCTCTGGACGATCGCCGGGCAACCACCGACACCTCCGCACAGGTCAAGGCGATGCGCAAGACACTGTTTGCCCGCATGGGGAGTTTTGCGGGGGCGTCCGCCAAGCGCATTGTAGAGCGCATCCACAAGCAGACAGCAGATCCCGCCGTCCGGGTAGATGACGTGACCCACACGGGGCCGTATATCAACTGCCCCAACGGCCTGCTGGACCTGACTACCGGCCAGATGCGGCCCGTACAATTTGACGACTACATCTCCCAGGGATGCCCAACGGAGTATCATCCAGGGGCGCGGACCGATGAGGTAGACGCATGGCTGGACAGTATCTGCGCGACCCCCGCAATCCGGCGGCAGCTGATGCAAGTCTTGGGCGCGGCGTTGGATGCCAGCACGGTCACAAAAAAGATGCCAATCCTTTACGGCTCATCTACTAACAACGGCAAGACAACCACCACCGAAATTATTATGGACGTGATCGGGCGGGCCGAAATGGGAGGCTACGGGCAGACGATCAGCGCCGGAGCTTTTGATCGAGGGGGTAGAACAAGCGGAAAATGTACGCCGGAGCTGGCCACCGTAGGATCTGCCCGGATCGTGGTCATGAGTGAACCGGCAGAGACTCAGGACATTGACTGGGCGTGGGTAAAAGAACTGACGGGCGGCGGGAGTATGATGGTCAATCCAAAGAACAAACCCGCCTATACCATCCCCGCACGGTTTACCCTGCTGACGGACACCAACTACCTGCTCCGGATCGATGACCCCACCCTTTTTTCCCGTGGAACCATCCAGATCATCCCGTTCCTTAAAAAATTCTCCCAGGAACTGGGAAATTTGGACTCAGGCCTGAGGGAGCGGATGAACAAAAAGGAGAACCGTGAGGCCATCCTGGCGGCTATCGTCGAGGGCTATCAGGACTTTGTGCGCAATGGCAAGCGGTTCGCAGACCCGCCGGAGGCCCTGGAAACGCTGGAGCGGTATAAGGACACGAGTGACCGGCTTGGTGAATTCTTGGGGAGTACCTATGTCAAGGTAGAGGGGCGCGAAGCTGTCCGGGCCAGGATTCCGTTGCAGGACGTCTACGCGGACTATCGCCAGTTCCTTGAAAAAAATGGCTATCGCAATGTCGAGGGATCATCTACATTCCGGCGCAAGTTGGAGAGCAGGGCCACCGTGGAGGTCCATAGGAACGTCTACTGCCTGGTTGGCTATCGGCCAAAGACCGGGACCGCTGACAAGATCAACGGAATGGACCCGCTGGCCTGGTATATGGCGCACTGCATGGCCCAGGACCCCACCGGAGCCGTCAAGCTGTCCAATATGGTCCCCGCCTATGCCCAGGCCGTGGAGTTGATGGACGTCCGGCCTATGGATGACATGGGAGTCTTTATGGCTTTGGTCCGGGCCGGGCACGACGTCTCCACCGACGGCGGCACGATGACTCTGAGGGGCTGGCGGATGCTGTCTCGGGCGGAGATGGATGAACGGGATGCGAGGGCGGCAAAGGAACGCCAGGATAAGCACCGGGAAAGCATTTTGGCTGTCATCGAGAGTGTGGACGATCTCAAGCTGCAGATCGCGTTGCGGCTGGTGATGGATGTCAGTGATAACAATGAGGGCGTCCGGGATGCGCTGGACCTGATCGCCAATGGCCCAAAGGCTGGACGCCTGCCATTCTGATCTGACAAATTAGAAAGGAGCAAAACATGAAAAAGAGTGAGAACGTAAAGACGATGGCGGACTACCGGGCCGCTGTGCATGAGGTCGAACAGCTGAGGAAGATCCGGGCGGCAGTCGAGGCCGATCCAGATTACTGGATTCCATGGCGGACTGAGGATGAGGAGCGGCTGGAAGAACTGGAGCGGCTGCTGGCGGATAACTGGGATGTCGTCCAGGATATCATCGACGGCATCCGGGGCACCTGGGAGGGGCTGCCGCTGGCCGTATGGGTCCGCTACTACTACACCGGCGACGTCTCCGGCATCCCTGCTGGGACCACCGTCAGCACCGACACCGAGAGCTTCGAGGCACGGGAACGGGCTATGATCGAGGCCATCGGGCGGGTCCGGCTGCGCTGTTGATCAGCCGGGCCGGGTCAGGGGTCCCGTCTGGGGATGTTGAGGTCTTTCCGCCTGCAATGGAAAGCGAACGGGGCGGGACCATGAGGCTTGGGGCTGGCCAAAATGTGAGAAATGTGAGATTTGCTGACCATCTTTTTTATTTTTCAAGGGTCCCCTATCTCAATTTTCAAAATCAATGTCAATTTTTCTAACATTTCTAACATTTCTTTAGTTAGTTAAAGTAAGAAGAATAGTATATATATAAAGTAAGGAAGAGAAAAAGACAGGATACCGGCCCAGCCTTGAAAGGTCGGCGGGCTTGCCCTTGTGTGTAGGCGGTTTCCGCTCTGATAATATCAAGACGGGGCGCAAAAAAAATAGCAGGAAATTTTCAAAAAAAATCGTGAAATATCGAAATATCCCGAAACGGCTTGCATAATATAAAACAGGACCATAAAAACAGGCAAAAGACACCCAACAGGCCCAACAAATCAAAGGCGCACACTCTTTATATTTTGATTTTGTTTGCCCTGCTGGTGCCGTTGTTGCCTGATATCGATACCCATCCACCCACCGGCATGGCGGGAAAGGATGGGTATTATTATGTTAACCCCTAACGCTGTCAATTCAAATGTTAAAAGTATCAGTCTGCTTGAGTTGTACAACTCTCCTCTTGGCTGTTGCATGATCCCGGATAACTACGGCTTCCGGCTGCTTCTCCAGGCCGGGGCCAATGTGTCGGACCCCGCGCAGTACGTGGGCGGCGGTGAGCTGTTCCGGCTGCCCGCCCAGGGGCTGGTGATGGTCGGCGAGTATGGGACGATCGTCTCCGCTACGCCCCAGGCGCTGAGTAGAGATGTCCCCACTGTCGTGTCCAAGCAGATTAACGGGGACGGCTATCGCGTGATCTCCTCCCATTATGGATGCGAGTCTTTTCGGGTCTGCCGCCTGGTAGCCTCCGTGTGGGTCCCCGGACGTGACCCCGCCGCCGGGGCCGATGAAGTAGACCACCTGGACGGTGATCGCGCCAACGACAGGGCCGAAAATCTGGCCTGGGTGACCCACTCGGAAAATATCCGCCGGTCTTATCAGCGTCCCAACCGTCGCCCCCGTCGCAAGTGGACCCCCGATGACCTTGTGCTTTTGCTCCCCCGTCATCCCGGCGTGGGTAACGGCCACATGATCATCGCTGAGGCCCGTCACGTGTCCCGCATTACCGGGAGCACCAATGTCTCCCACTGTCTGACCTACATGGACCGCTGTGGCTGTGGTGACTACTATGTGGTCCCGGTCCCCCGTGGCATGGTGCTGTATATGACCCACCCCGATTACCAGCACCGGGAGATGTATCGCTATCTGTTCCGCCGCTTGCTGGAGCGCGTCGTCTCCGTGGGTAACGATTCCAGGACTGACCGCCAGACCGCCTATGCGGATGTCCTGTCTACTTTTGGAGCTTTCGTGACGATCACTCTGGACAAGGTCAAGGCTAGTCCCTACTGGTACTCTGAGGGGGTGGCATAATATGGAAACCCTCCGCACCATCTCCATCCATTACCACGATCTGCAGGATGATGTCGCCCGCCTGCTCTCCGAGGCCGACATGATCCGCGAGGCCGCTCCCTCTGCCGCCCGGCTCTCCGCTCTGCCGTCTGGTGGAGGCGATCCCAGTGACCCTACTTGCGCCGCCGTCTCCCGTATCATGACCCTTGAGGCCTGTGCAGACCGCAAGCGGGACGATGTGGACGCCGTCGCCGTCCAGATCTGCCGGACTATCGCAGAGTCCGTCCCCGTTGGCTACCACGGTATCATCCGGGGGCATTATCTGACCGGGATGTCCTATGACCGCCTTGCCGCCGTCTACCATTACACTCCAGACCACGTCGCCCGTATCTGTCGCCGCTATGGTTCCGCTCCCGCTGCCGATGTCGCCCCCGTGTCCCCCTAATGTCGCTACAATGTCCCGTTTTCCGTGATAAGATGGTATTGTGATAATCAAACATATCACAGCCATCCTTCCTTTCCCCTAAGCCCCTCCCCTGCAATAGTGGGGGAGGCTGGCACCGGGGTCCGTAAATGCGAAGGAGGTCAAAAAATGGAAAAGTATGCAAATTGGGTCTGTCAGCCTTGCCCCGATAACCTGGCCGATGATCCTTATGATGAGGAGATGTCCACCCACGACATGGCCTGCACTATTGTGTCCCTCTCGCAGCGCGTCGATCAACTGGAGCGCGAAAACACCCGTCTGCACCGCCTTGCCGCCGCCCGGCTGGAGATCATGCACGATCAGGCCGTCACCATTATGGCGCAGCGCCTGGCCTTGGGAGGCCGTTGAGTTATGGGAAAGATGAGCCGTGATAAAGGTAAGCGCGGGGAGCTGGAACTGTCTCACCGGCTCCAGGATTTGGGCTTTGCGGACTGCCATAGGGCGCAGCAGTATTGCGGCTCCGCATCGTCTGCCGATATCCTGGGCCTCTCCGGTATCCATCCAGAATGCAAGCGCACGGAGGCCTTGCGTATCTATGACGCTATGGAGCAAGCCATCCGCGACAGTGAGGGCACTGACGATCTGCCCGCCGTATTTCACAGGCGGTCCAAGCACCCCTGGCTGGTAATCATGACCCTGGAAGACTGGGCTAAACTGTACCGGGCTTTTTTGACAAGTCAGAAGCAGGACACAGAGGAAAGCGCCTGAGATATCGGGCGTTTTCTTTTGTTTTCTTTGATTTTGTGAACATTTTGTAAACTTGTAGAATTTTGCTGATTTTGGTTATACTCCGTCAGCGGTTTCCCTAATATAAGATATCATTAAAAAAGGGAGGCCAATGGCTATGAAAAACGTGTATATGGTGATTATCAGCAAAAACACTGAGACTACGTCTGGGGAGACTTACCCGGTTGCGATCGTGGTCCCTCACGTGGACCAGCGGGGGGACATCCGGCCCATGATGGACGGCATCCGCGATCTGTTGAGCGTTAGGATCTGCACCACCCTGTCCGAGGCAAAGCGCTGCGCGGCAGAGGCTGGCGTGGATGAACGCAACATCCAGGTCCTGCACTCGGGAAATTGAGGGGGCGGACATAGTGGTAGAATTTACCGTTAACAAGGACTCCGCTGGGGTTCCCCGCGTTGTTTGGTTTTCGCTGGATCTGATCGCTCATCTCTACGACGTCCGGCAGTTTGATCTTGATACCGACAATTACAAGACCCCTCGTGACATCGTCTACATCTATTTCCGCGCCCGCTGTTATCTGGCATGGCTCCAGCAGCGTTTGGAGACTGAAAAGCGCCCGGACCACATCCGCGCCCTTGAGTACCACAAGCAGACCACCGAGCGCCGTCTTGCATGGCTCAGCCCGTATGTGCTGCCCGCTTTGCAGTTTATCGACGACCCCGAGACCCGCACCCGCTGTGTGCGCATGGTCTGGGACTTTGACCCGGCGGAGCGCTGTGACACCTACGACGATCCGGATTATCCGGACGACTCTGACCCGTACAACATGGTACATCCGTACAATCCCGACCTGATGCCCGCGCTGCGGGATCTGCCCAATGATCTGGCCGTCAATATTGGACGCTATGACACTGCTGATATTATCCGCCCGGCGCATCCCTACCAGTTGCCGCCCGGTTACAAGGTTTTGGCGCTGCCGTCCGGTGATGGCTTGGCCGTGAAGGAGTGATCGGCGTGGCGGATCTCAACAAGTTTAATTATAACGTAAATGCGATCCGGGACGAATTCCGTAAACATGGCGTATTTTACACGCCGCCCGGTCTTGCTGAGTATTTCCGCGAATTTTTACCCGACACCGTCTCCGAGGTTTACGATCCCACTTGCGGTAATGGCGGTCTGCTTGCGATTTTCCCGGACAGTGTCAAAAAATACGGCCAGGAGTTGGACCCCAATCAGATGGAGGTAGCCCGTCAACGGCTGACTAATTTCGAGGGGGTTGCGGGTGATACACTTGCAGCTCCGGCCTTTATGGATCACAAGTTTGAGGCTATTGTCGCAAATTATCCGTTTTCCGTTCCTTGGACTCCGCCGGACAAAAAAGAGGATGACCCGCGATTTGCGGACGCTCCAGCACTTGCCCCAAAGAGCCGGGCAGACTATGCGTTTATTTTGCACTGTCTCTACGTGCTCAAAAATGATGGGGTTGCCGTGGTCATGGGATTTCCTGGCATCTTATATCGAGGTAACGCTGAGCTAAGGATCCGGCGTTGGTTGGTAGAGCAAAATTACATTGACACTGTGGTACATATCCCCGGCAAAAAATTTGCCGATACGGCGATTCCGACCTGTCTACTGGTTCTCCGGAAAAACAAAACCACCACAGACGTCCGCATGATCGACACCGAGCGCGAACTGGAGAAAACAGTAACTCTGGAAGAGATCGAGGCCATGGGCTTTAATTTGTCCGTGTCTCAGTATATCACTCCACCTGATACCAGGGAGCCGGTAGACATTGACGCCCTCAATGCAGAGATCGACGGCGTCATCGTCCACAATTTGGAAGCGGCTGTAAATTTGCAAGCTTTCGCTTACCTCTTCTTTGAAAATGACCGGAGAAAACTTGAGGCCTTGTTTGACGCCTGTGCCAGCAAACTGGAGGAATTGCGCGAGAGATATAAGGATGGGGTGACGCTCTGATGGCTGTGCCTATTTGTGACGCGCTGGATCTCTGTTTTCTCCGCGATCCTTTCGATACCTACCGCTTGGAGGATGTCTGCGAAATCTTGAGCGGCGAAAATATCAACAAGGCAGACACTACACCCGACGGGACTTTCCCTGTGTATTCCGGCGGCGTGGAGCCTATGGGGTACACCGACAAGGCTAACCGCAACGGCAACATGGTAATTGTGTCTACTCAGGGGAGCGCCGGGTCCGTGTCTTATTCCTGGGGACCGTTTTGGCAATCTTCTTTTAATGCGGTTCTATCTCCTAATACTGATATGATCCGGCCTCGGTTCTTATACTATTGTGTTAAGAGGTTGGAACCTCTTCTGATTTCCCGCCGCTTGCCGTCTATGGTTCCATCTATCTCGCTGGATACTTTGCGGGGGTTGCAGATCAAGGTGCCGCGTGACCTGATGGAGCAGCAGCGCATCGCTGACGCCCTGGATTATTTCGGGGTGATTGTAGATAGTAAAGACGATGGCCTTCTAATGTTAGAGCGTCTTGTGCGCAAAAGGTTTGAGGCTGTCCGAGAGTCTTTGCTGTCGTTTAAGCCTATGGCATAACAACAAGAGGAAGAGCGTCCGGTTGGGCGCTCTTCTTGTTTGGAGGGAAGGGGTGAGGCTAATGGCTAAGGACTGGGCAAAACCGTTTTACCGATCAGCAGCCTGGCGCAAATGCCGGGCAGCCTATGCGGCCTCCGTCCACTATCTTTGCGAGAGATGCGGGGAACCGGGTACAGAGGTACACCATAAGACGGAGCTGACGCCCGACAACATCCACGACCCTGCGATCACATTGGCCTGGGATAATCTGGAACTGCTTTGCCACCGCTGTCACGATCGGACGAAGCGCACAGAGCACAAACCGACGCAAGAGGGGCTGGTGTTTGGGCCGGATGGGCAGCTTGTGGCCACCCCCCCCGTTGAGGGGTAGGGGGTCGACCGTCAGGAGACCGTGTGCCCTCCTCCGTATACCTCCTCCGGGGTCTCTCTAAGGCCCCTACCCCAAAAACGACCAAAAAAGCCAAGAAAGGAGGCGGCGACAATGGCATCAAAAAAGACGGCGCAACCGGCCCTGCAACTCGATCCACGCTTTTCTGACATGTTGGAAACGGAGCGGAAAGCCCTGAAACGTAAATACAAAAATGTTAAAAAGGGCAAAGAGATTGCCGCCGCCCGACTGATCGAGCAGGCGGCCCGGTGCAAGGTCTTGCTGGATCTTGGCTTTGAGGATCTCAGTCAAAACGGGGACACCGAGCTTTTTTCCCAGTCCCCGACCACGCCTCCATACGAGCGAGAGCGACCGGCAGCCCGCTTGTATGTGTCGAGGGAAAAAAATTACATGGCTCTGCTCAAACAGCTGGACAGTCTGGCCGTCGAGGAGGTCCAGCAGAGTGAGCCGGATGCCCTGGAGATGTTCCTGCGTTGAGATCCCCTGCAGTTGCTGCTTGTAGGCGGAAAAACCCACCGGAGAAGCCGGAACCGGTGAACTATGTCTTGGAGTATGCTGACAAGTTAGCCCGTGGGGAGATCGTAGCGGGGCGACGGGTGCGCCGCTGGTATGCCCGTATGGCCGAAAGGGTCAGAGCCGGTAAGTATAAGCGCTGGCGCTGGGATATTGAGAGGGCCAATAAGCCCCTGGAATTCATCCGGCTTTTCTGCCGCCGCTCCGACGGCAAACACATGGGGGAGCCTATCGTCCTGGATCTTTGGCAGATGGCTTTTGTACAGCTCCTCTTTGGGTGGGTAGATGATGCCGGAAACCGCCAATTTTTGGAAGCCCTGCTCTTAGTTGCAAGAAAAAACGGCAAGACCACCCTGTTGGCCTGTATTGCCCTCTATATGCTTGCCGGAGACCGCGAGGGGTCCCCGGAGATCTATTTCGTGGCGACCAAACTCGACCAGGCCCGCCTTGGCTATAACGCCACATGCCGGATGCTTGCCCAGTCTCCCACGCTCCGCAAACACCTCAAAAAGCGCAAGACCGACATCTATTTTGCGGCGGTTTTTGGCTATATCATGCCCATCTGTTCCGATTCCGAGGGCTTAGACGGCTTAAACTCCCACTGTGTTGTCATTGATGAACTGCACGCGATCAAAGATCCCAACCTATACGAGGTGCTCAAGCAGAGCACCTCCGCCCGCGATCAGCCCCTGGTGGTAATGATTACCACAGCGGGAACAGTCCGGGAGTCCATCTATGACGAGATCTACGACCACGCTCGGCAAGTCTGCGACGGTATCATCGAGGATGATACTTTTTTGCCGATCATTTACGAGCTTGACGATCCAAGTGAGTGGCTACAAGAGGACTGCTGGTGCAAGGCAAACCCCGGCCTGGGGACGATCAAGGGGCAGGCCTATCTCCGTGGCATGGTCCAGAGAGCGCAAAACGACGCCGCACGCCGCAAGGGCATTTTGTGTAAGGATTTTAACGTCAAGAGCAACGAGGCGGACGCATGGCTCCCGTTTGAAATTGTGGACAACCCGGCCCCCATCCCGGCCCACATCCGCAACACTTATGCTATCGGCGGCGCTGACTTGTCAGCAACAACGGACCTAACAGCCGCTACGCTGATCGTCAAGGCTCCGGACGGGGTCACCTATGCCTATCAGCAGTATTTTATCCCGGAGGATATCGCCCACAAAAAGATCCAGGAGGATCGCGTCCCGTATGACGTATGGCGGGACCGTGGGTGGGTCACATTTTGCCCCGGCAGCCGGGTGGACTATCACGCGGTCACGGCTTGGTTCTTGAGGATGCGGGACGACGTTGGACTCTACCCCCTGGCCGTAGGGTATGACCCCTGGGGGTCCCCGTATTGGGTGGCTGAGATGCAGCAACACGGCTTTTCGATGGAGCCGGTGCGCCAGGGAGCGCAGACAATGAGCGGCCCCATGAAGCTTATGCGGGCCGATCTGGAGGAGCGGCGGCTGATCTACGACAACGCCGCGCCCCTAAAATGGTGCCTCAGCAATCTGCGAGTCAAGACGGATGACAACGACAATGTCCGGCCCGTCAAGGGCCAAAACAGCAAGCAGCGCATAGACGGGGCCGTCTCCCTGATCGATGCCTATGTAGTAGCGGACCGCCACGCCGTCGACTACGGCAACCTCATGGCGGATTTCGAAACGGAAAGAGGTGACACCTGATGGGCCTATTTTCTGACTTTTTAGAATATCGGAGACGCCGGGCAGTGCAACACAAGGCGGCTGAGTATTTTCAGCTCTTGGATGGCTACCGGCCTATCTATACCAGTTACAGCGGCGGAGTCTATGAGGTATCCCAGACCCGCGCCGCGATCAACGCAAACGCCACACACCGGAGCAAGCTCCAGATCGATATCACGGGCGACAAATACAGAGACCTGCAGCGCATTATCAACGTCCGGCCCAATCCCTGGCAGACAACCGCCCAGTTTTTGGCAAAAATTTCGACCATTTTGGACGTGGAGAACACCTGCATCATCATCCCGCTCTATGATAGCGTCTACCCCGATCACGTTGTCGGTTTTTGGCCCGTTCTGGCCTCTGGGGCTGACGTGATGGAGCGCGATGGGGTGGTCTATCTGCGATACACTCACCAGGGCCGGGCCTGTGCTATCGAGTATGACCGGTGCGGCGTTATGACCCGCATGTCTTACAAGTCAGAAATCTTTGGAGACCCAAACACGGCGATCCTGCCTACGATGGACCTGATCGACATCCATCGCAAAAGCATTGAGGAGGCCGTGCGGGCTTCCGCCTCCCTGCGCTTTCTGGTGAAACTTACCAATGTTTTCCAGGATAAGACGATCCGGGAAGAGCGCGACCGCTTTATCTCTCAGGGCCTGACGGATGCGGGCGGCGTCCTGATGGTGGACAATAAATACAGCGAGGTCAAGCAGATCGACAGCAAGCCCGTCATCGTGGATAAGGACCAGATGGCCCTGATCGACCAAAACGTACAAGACTACTACGGTATCAGCCGCAAAATCATCCAAAATGACTTTACGAGTAGCGAGTGGTCCGCCTATTACGAGGGCAGCGTGGAGCCATTTGCCATCCAGTTGTCCCAGGTCTTGACGTCTATGCTTTTCAGCGGCTCCGATATTGCACGGGGTTGCATGGTCTATCTGTCCGCCAATCGCCTGCAATACGCGAGCAATGAAGAAAAAACGGAGATCGTACAGACCCTCTTTGACCGGGGTCTCTTGACAACAAACCAGGGCCTCGACATTTTTAACTTGCCGCACGTCCCAGACGGGGACCGCCGATACATCCGCAAGGATTACATTGACGCCAGCCTGCTGGGAGCCGAAATCTCTCCGGCACTGGTTGGAGGCGATAACCAGCCTCAGCCATCCAAGATCGCCACAGAAGGAGGTGATCCCAATGCCGTACAAACCTGACAGCCGCGAGTATCGCTCTATGGCGATGCTATCGCCCGCAACAGCCGACAAGAGGATCGACAGTGACTACTATGTGGAGGGCCTTGCTACTACCTGGGACCGCCCCTATCTGATAGCAGAGGTGGACGGCGTCAAGTACTTTGAAAAGGTGGACCGGCACGCTCTGGACGGCGCGGACCTATCCGACGTGATCATGCAGTACGATCACCGGGGCCGGGTATTGGCCCGCAACGGTAACGGCACCCTGATCCTGGACCCGTCCCACACGGGCGGGCTTTTTGTTGCCGCTGATCTCTCCAAATCCGATGCCGCCCGCGCTATGTATGAGGACATCAGCAACAGCCTGATCACCCGTATGTCCTGGGCTTTTGTGGTATCCGAGGACTCTTATGACCGGACCACACACACCCGCACCATTCTGAGAATTAAGAAAGTCTACGATGTGAGCGCCGTCAGCCGCCCGGCTAACGACGATACACATATCAGCGCCCGTAGTTGGGTCGACGGAGTGATCGACGCAGCCCATAGGGAGGCTATGGAGAGGCGCAAACAGATCATCCGCATTCTCGCAAACACGTAACAACAAAAAACTACAAAATTCGAAAGGAGTCGAAAAGTTATGACGCTTAAGGAAATTGAGACCCGCCTGGCCGCCATTGCCAAGGAAGTTGAGCAGGACGGCGCGGACCTGGATGCTCTGGAGGCTGAGACCCGGACCCTCAAGGAGCAGCGGGATGCCCTGATCGCCGCTGGCGAAAAGCGCAACGCCATCCTGCAGACTGTGGCCGGTATGACTGGCGGCACCCCTGTCACTCCCAAGGCCGTCCCTGAGACCCGGTCCTTTGCGGATATGACCCGCGAGGAGCTGCTGGCCACCCCTGAGTATCGGTCCGCCTGGTGCAAGTCCCTCCAGGGTAAGCCCCTGACCGAAATTGAGCAGCGGGCTTTTACCACTGCCACCACTTCCGCTGGCCCCGCGATCCCCACCGAGCTGGCCGATCAGATCATCGCCAAGGCCAAGCAGTACGCGCCCCTGCTCAATGAGATCACCCTGCTCCAGGTCCCCGGCGGCGTCCGCTATGCCGTTGAGGGCACCACCAACGACGCGGCCAAGCACTCCGAAAACGCTGACCAGACCGACGCCGCCGATACTCTCGTGGAGGTTGTGCTGGGCGGTTATGAAGTGACCAAGTATCTGCTGGTCTCCAAGTCCGTGGACCGTATGGCCGCTCCCGCTTTCGAGGCTTTCATCGTGGACAACCTGGCCGAGGCCCTGGCGATCAAGCTGGTCAAGCTGATCATCTCCGGCACCGGCACCGGCGAGGCTACCGGCGTGGAGGAGGCCAACACCTGGGGCAATACCAACTCCATCACCGTGGGCAAGGACGCGGCCCTGACTACTGCCAACGTGCTGGCCCTGATCGCTCTGCTGCCCGGCGGCTATGACCGCAACGCCAAGATTCTGATGAGCAAGAAGACCCTGTTCACGGATTTCCTCCCGCTCCAGGACAAGAGCAAGAACGACATCGTGACGCTCCAGGGCGGCACCTACTACGTCCAGGGCTACCCCGTGATGTTGGATGACTCCGTCACCCTGCATGAGGCCTATCTGGGCGACTTCCGGCGCTATGTCGGTAATCTGGCAGAGGCCCCCAACGTGGTCAAGGATTTCCTCTTGAAAAAGAACAGCTACGAGTATCTGGGGTCCACCGTCTTTGACGGCAAGCCCGCGTTGGGTGAGGCGTTTGTCAAGCTGATCAAGGGCACCACCTGATCTGACCCGGTAAGCGGTCAGCCCTGACATCTCAGAATTAGAGGAGGACTTGAAAATGTTGGAAAAAGTAAAGAACGCAATCAGAGCCAACGGCTCCGCCTCCGATGATGAGATCAAGGGGCTGATCGCTGCCGCCCTTGCGGATATCCAGACAGCGACCGGCTCCGCCCCGGATGAGACCGACCCGCTGGTCATCCAGGCCGTGAAAAACTACGCAAAAGCCTACTACGGCTACGACGATCCGACGACGGCGGAACGGTTCCGGGCCGCCTTTGAGTCTATCAAGACACAGCTCGCAGTTGTGGGCGGAGGTGACGGCGATGAGGATTAACCCGACAGCTCTCTGCGATATTCTAAAACTGGATAAAACGCCCAATGAATACGGGGAGCCGCGAAATACCTGGACGACCGTTATCTCCGGCCTCTGGATGGAGATCGCGCCTATCTTGGGCCGCGACATGATCCAGGCCGTCTCTATGGGGGTAGCCATTGACGCTAAAATCCGGGGCCGCTGGATCGACGGGGTGGCCCCTGATATGCGGGTCAAGGACGACCGGGGCCGCATCTGGGATATCGTCAGCGCCGTAGACGTTGAGGACCGACACACGGAGCTGCTGCTATACGTAAGGCAGGTGCGTGACTGATGGCCGATCCCGTACAGTTTGACACCCGCGACCTCCGTGGGTTGGAACGGGCCGCCCGGAAGATCGACGGCATCGCCAAAAAGCAGATCACCCCGGCAGTCCGCAAAGCTATGAAACCCGTACTCCAGGCCGCAAAAGCCAAGGCCCCCAAAGACACGCGGGCGCTCTCAAAGTCCCTGAAACTAATGGGAGAACGCTCCAGGACCCCCGGAAAAAAGGTCTACCAGGTGGGGCCGGACAAGGCAAAAAACGACATTTTTGCAAAAGTCTCAAAAGCCGGGAAACGGTCCTACTATCCCGCCTCCCAGGAGCACGGCTGGCGGCTGCCGGATGGGTCCAAAGTCTCCGGCAAGCACTATATGCGCGACGCAATGGACGAAAAGGCCCCTCAGGTTGCCTCCGACATCGTGGACAACCTGATGACTGAGATCGAAAAGGAGTGGACCCGGCGAAATGGATAAAATCTTGACTGCTGCCCTGGCCTCTGTGGCCGCCGCTGGTGGACAGGTCTACCCACTAGTGGCCGACGAAACCGCCACGGGGTCCTATGTGGTCTATGAGCGGACAAAGACTACCCCGCTGACGACGCTGACGGGGGATACTGGTTGCAGTATAATCGCCTACACGATCCACACAATGGGCCAGACCTATGCTGACTGCATGGGGCTGACGGACGACATCCGGGCGGCCTGCAAGGGCATAGCGGGCACCACATCGGACGGGATCACCGTCCAGTCCGTAGACATTACGGACGACAAGCCTCAAGAATTTGCAAAGGAGCTGGGGGTGTACCACGCTACGCTCTCCATCTCTTGTTTTTGCTCCAGAAACTAAAAATCTAAGAAGTAAGAAAGGAGAATTGTTATGGTTGGCACTTCCAGCGGCACCAAACTTAAGAAGCTCGCCCCTTCCAGCGGCGGCGGGAGCGACGTCACGATCGCCCATCTGACCTCCATCTCCGGCATCTCCGCGTCTGCTGAGACCATCGATATCACCGCCCTGGACTCCACCGGCGGCTACCGGGAGTTTTTGGCAAGCTTTAAGGACGGGGGCGAAGTCTCCGTCTCCGGCTTTTTTGACCACGAAGACGCGGGCCAGCAGGCCCTGATCGCGGCTTTCAATGATGAAACCAAAGACTCCTATGCCATCGAGTTCCCGGAGAGTGTGGATGCGAAATGGACCTTTGACGCCGTGGTCTCTGCAATCGAGACGTCTGCCGAGGTCGGTAACGCGGTGGCTTTCTCTGCGACGCTCAAAGTCTCCGGCAAACCCATCCTGGCCGCGCTCTCTGATTCCTCCGATTCTGATACCTGATAGGAGGGCGGTACAGTATGGACAAGTCTAAAAACCGCACCGTAGTCCTCAAGGCTGACCGTCCCCGCGTCCTCAAGGCAAGCCACAAGGCCCTGAAAATGGTCTCAAAAATGCTCAAGAAGCCAATCGACGAGGTCGAGATCGACGGCATGGACTTTGCAATCATCGAGCAGGTGGTCTATTGTCTTTGCCTTAAGGACGCGACAAAACACGGGGAGACCCTGACCCTGGAGGACATGGAGGACATCCTGGACGCCGTGGAGACAGAGCAGGAGATCATCGATGCTATCACGGACGCTTTCTCTGCCGCTTTTCCCGCAAAGGAAAAGGAGGCGGCACCGGGAAACCCTACACAGGTCCCACAGACTGCTGCACCCGCACAGGATGGGACTGGGACGCAAGCCTGACCCTTGCCGCCCGTATCGGGATCGGGGTCAATGATTATGAGGATATGACTCCGGCGGAGCTGGATATTTACGCCAAAGCCTGGGCCGATACCCAAAAACAGCAAGCCTACCTGCAGGCCCTAACGATCCGGGCCATGATAGGGACCCTCTTGAGCGGTAAGCGTGCCCCGGCTTTTGAGCGCCTCTTTAGCGAGACAAAGCAACCCATAAAAAAGTCCGGCCCGATGACAGATCAGGCAATGTATGAGATGGTCAAGGCCCTAAATGCTACGTTTGGCGGCTCCGATCTAACAACTAAGAAAGGAGGCGACACCGATGGCGGCAGTGCGTAACCTAATTGTTCGCGGCGGCGCTGATTTTTCCGGGCTGCGCCGTGGTATGCAGCAGCTACGAACAAGCACAAAACAAATGCAGAGCAACTTTCAGGGCGCTACAAAGGGCATGAGCAAGGCGGCGACACAGGTCTCCGGGGTCATCCATAAGGCCCTGGCGGTCGTTGGGGTCGCCTCTTTTGCGGCCTTGGGGAAGCAAGCCATCGACACAGCATCTGATTTGCAAGAAGTGCAGAATGTGGTGGATACGGCTTTCGGCAAAATGTCCGCCAGCGCGGAGGTTTTTGCCAAAAAAGCAAAGGTTTTCGGCCTATCCGAGTTACAGGCTAAAAAGACATCCGCTACCTATATGGCTATGGCCAAGTCTCTGGGACTGGCAGAGGATCGGGCGGCCACTATGTCGGTCGCAGCGGCAGCCCTGACCGGTGACATGGCTTCTTTCTTTAATGTGAGCCAAGACGTCGCAGATACTGCCGTCAAGAGTATCTGGACGGGTGAGACAGAGAGCCTCAAAAGTTTTGGCGTGGTAATGACCGAGGCCAACCTGGAAGCCTATGCTCTGGCCAAGGGCATGGGAAAGGCCTACTCCGCGATGTCTCAAGCAGAAAAGGTCGCCGTCCGCTACAACTACGTGATGGAGCAGTTGGCCTACGTGCAGGGGGACTATGCTAAGACATCCGGGTCTTGGGCGAACCAGGTAAGGTCCACAGGACAGCGGCTGACGGAGACCCTGAGCTATTTCGGGAGCGGGCTGATCAACATCCTCAACGGGGTCTTCAAACCTCTAAACGCAGCCATTGACAGGCTCCAATATTTTGCCAAACTTTTCCAGGCCGTAACGGCCCAACTTTTCGGCAGTGCGGGCGGATCTTCCGGCTCCACGGCAGTCGCAACGGCTACGGCTGAGGCGGCATCCAACGCGGCGGACATCGCTACCGGCATCGAAAACGCGGAAAAGGCGGCCAAGCGGGCTACCCTATCCATAGACCAGCTGCACACGCTATCGGGCGGAGACAGTAGCAGCGCCCCCAACGCAAGCGCAGGGGATAGCCTTGCGGGTATCGACATCGGGGCAGACTCTTATTATATGCAGGCCATCGGGGCCGACGACATCATCGACGACGGGACCGCCAAAGAGATCGAGGCGCGGGCCAAACGGATCGCAGACAGCATCCGGGGCGCTTTTTCCAAGATCCGGATGGTCGGTGATTGGCTGGGCTTTGGTGACGCGATGGGACCCATCGACAAACTCAAGAGTGCCCTTACCGGCCTCCCCGGACTCATCCGGGAGAACCGCGAGGGCCTTATCACCCTGGGGGCCGCTATCGCCGCCATCGGGACCTATATGGCGGGCATAAAGATCGCTAATCTGATAAGTCAGGTCGGCGGCTTCAAGGGCGTGGTCCTGGGGATCGGTAAGGCCATCAGCTCCGTGGTCGGTATGATCTCTGCGCCGGTCGTTCTTATCGGGGCGGCCATCGCCGCCGTGGTCGCCGGATTTGTCCAGCTCTATCAGCAGAGCGAGGGCTTCCGGGCCGTCATCGACGCTACCCTGGCCAGCATTTCCGAAAACCTGGGGGCCATCGGGGCCGTGGCCATGTCCATCTGGAGCGATACCATTGCCCCGCTATTGTCCGAGCTGTGGGCTATGATTGAGCGGCTGTGGAACGAACTGATTGCCCCCATCGGTGCCCTGATCGGTGAGGGCATTCTGACTGTCGTAGACCTGATCACGGCGGCCATGCCTACCATCCTGACTGCTGTGGGCGGGGCTATCGCTTCCATCGCTGACTCCATCCGTGGCCTAATTGATATCGTGGGCGGCGTGATCGACGTGATCTACGGCATCGTGGAAGGATTTACCACCGGGGACTGGAGCAGGCTGTGGGAGGGTGCGAAAGCCATCATTTTGGGAATTTTTAACACCATCGGCGGCGTCATTCTTGCGCCGTTCCGTGCCGTAGCTGAGGCGGCAAAGGGACCGATCAACACTGTCATCGAGTGGTTCAATGGCGTAATTGGAAAAATTAACCAGTTCTCTGTCACCGTTCCCGATTGGGTTCCCGGTATCGGCGGGCAGCGCTGGGGCTTTGATATTCCAACCATCCCCTCCCTGGCATCCGGCGGCGTGGCCTACTCGGAACAGATCGTCCGAGTCGGTGAGTATGCCGGAGCCGGTAGCAACCCCGAGCTGATCGCCCCCCAGTCTATTATTGCTGAAACCGTGGAGGGAGCCAACGGAACCATCGTGGACGCCCTCTATGCAGCCGCAACCCGTATCTGCCAGGCCATCAAGGACAACCGGGCTGTGGTCACTGTCGGAGGCAGGGAGCTGGCGACAGACGTCACCCGGCAGCAAAATGACCGGGCCAAAATGACCGGCAAGCCAATACTGGCAACGTAACCAGACAGGGGCGGGGCTTTCCCCGCCCCGACATCTAAGACTAAGAAAAGCAGAGCAAAGCGTCGGAGGTATACTCCGGCGTTTTTCTATGCTTTTTTACGAAAGGGGGACCGGATATGACCCTGAAAATCAACGGGACGGACGTCTCACATTACATAAAGGTAGATGGCGTGGAGTGGTCCGAGACTGATATCCACAGTGACGACAGCGGGCGCGATTTGGCTGGGGTCATGCATGTGACCGTCATCGGCAGCAAGACAACTCTGTCGCTCACTTGCACAGCGCTGGATGCCAACAGCGCCAAGACTATCCTGGCCCTGATCCGGACCGCCCCGCCCATTTCTGTGACCTATACGGACCCTGTAACGGGGACGGACAAGACCGGCAACTTTTATTGCGGGGACCGCTCCGGGGCTTTTATCCCCAGGGCCGGGGGCGTGGAACGATGGACGGATTTGGCTTTTACTCTGATCGAGTGCTGAGGGGGGCGACAGTATGGCGGCGAAACAATATAAATGGAAAGTGCAAGTCGGAAACAATACCTACGGAGAAAGCAGCGGCCTCTACTCCATATCTTTTGACTTTGGGATTTTCTCCGATACGGTGGCCGTGGGATGTGTCCAGGCCCGCCAGATCGTCGTCGAGATCAAGCCGGATGCGACGATCCCCCGCCGGGCCGCCGTGGGAGTATTTTGTGAGCACGTAAACGGGATGTATATCACCAACCCCAACTGGGGGACCTATTATATCAGCCGCCGGGAAAAGGTGGGGGACCGGCTGCGACTCACTTGCTACTGTCCGGTCCTAAAAATGGAGGGGGATTACTTTAACAACGGCGAAGAAATCGGCGAATGGCCCCGCAATATGCTGGACGTGGCGGAGGATATCTGCGACCGCATCGGGATGGCTATCGACTATCCTACCGGGCTGCCGACGTACACAATGGAGGCCCCCGCCGGGCTGACCATGCGGGAAGTTATGGGACAGATCGCGGCGGCCTATGGCGGCAACTGGGTATCCAGACACGACGGCAGCCTGTATCTGTTGCCGCTCTGGGATACTCTTGGCAACTATACCGCCAACAACAACGCGCAGACCCTAACAAAAATCGGGGAGCCTATCACATACGACGGGGTGCTGGTCTACTGGAGCGAGACGGATGCCTACTCCGCCGGTAATACAGCAGAGGGGAAAAAGGTGCTGGTGGTGGACTGTCAATGGGGCACGCAAGCCATGGCGGATGCTATCTGGGACGGCCTGGGCGGGGTCACTTTTCAGGGCTTCGAGGCTTCCGGGGCGTGGCTCTCCAACTCTGTGGAGCCGGGCTACCAGATCACCATCGGCGGTCTGACTTCTCAGATCATTACTATGGCAGGCGACGCGGGGCCACAGGTGGCCGCTGATATTGCCTACCCCGGCCAGGAAACCGAGGAGGATGAGTATCCCTACGAGGGGGCCACAGCGCGGGCAGTATCCCGCAAGGTGACCCTGGGCCGGGCCTACTATGGGACGACGATCAGCCGGGAGAAGGGCCTGGTGATCTCTCGCAGCGACGGCAACAGCGAGGCCGTCTTTAATTCCGATGTTTTTACTATGCGGGCGAAAGACCCCACAACGGGCCAACTTGTGGACTGTATCTACTTTGACGCTTTGGCTCAGCGCTACCGGATCACCGGCCTGGTGGAGGTTGACGGGGCTATGATCGCGGAGAGTATGTACGCAGATACTGGCACCATTGCAGACCTGACCGTCTCCCAGGTACTGACCTCCCGCCGGATCGCTCTCTATCTCAACCAGGACACAAGCCGCGACAACTATGTGAGCATCAAGGACAACGAGATCGCCCTGATCTCCGCCGCCGTAAAGTATGCAGAAGACGGCACCACACCGCTGACCGAGCAACTGAAAAACGACGCCGGACAGCCCCTATACTGGGCCGGGGATATCACAGAGGCGGAGATCGTAGACGGCCATTATGAGATCGACGGCACGCGGGTCCCGGTGACCACAGCCGCGAACGATTGGCCGGTCACAGTCTACCAGTATAGCTCCGGGGAGCGCACCCTGCTGACTTTCGGCGGGGAGTCCGAGTATTACGCCCCGGAGATCGTCCTGGGGGCCGGGACGGGCGGACCAAACGATGCGGGCCGGGCCAAGATCCGCAAGGTGGTAGACGGCCTGCAGATCCTATACCGCACGAGCGCGGGCGAAGACTTGACGATCAAAATGTTGGACGGGGGCCGGATCGTAGTCACGGACACACTGAGCGCCATTGATCTGACGCAAGAGGGCAAGATGGTCCTGACTTATGACGGCAGCGCAGGGGCCGTGGAATACGGTTTCGCCGAGACGGCTACCGGCTACACGCTGACAACACCAGAGGGGCAGGTGATTACCATTGCTGCACAGTGAGTCTTTTGCCATCGGATTGGCTATTGGGAAAAAGACGGGCGGGGGCGGGGTAACAATGAACGACCGCCTTGCTGGTTTGGGCACTATGGTGGATATCTGGACCATCCCCCGCTATGATGATCCCGCCATAGAAAATCCGACAAGAACACAGAGGGCAACATGGGACCTCTACCGGATCAGATACTGCTGCGACATCCTGGACGATATTTATGGAAAAGGCGCGACAGCAAGCGTAGAGACTTACAGCGATCCGAGCTACAGCCTTGAGTGGACTTTTGCGGGAAAGACCGCAGACTTGACGATCAGAGACGCGGCCCACGACACAAAGTGGCACCTCTCTGACTCGTATTTGATCGTTTCGGCTGCTGCGATCCTGATAGTCTACAAAAACGGTACCTACGATTTTCCCATTATTCTGGGGGGATTTGTCCAAGACGTCCAGCTGCAGGGTACGCCAAATCGATATGATAAGTATGCATTTGTCGAGGTCAATTCCGCCGACGTTTCCCCTACGTGGGGGGATCTGCGTACCCCAGCACAAGTCATTGACGCGGCGTGGAGACTTACGCGCCTTGACACAAATCTGCCCCGTTATCATTATACGCATGATAGTCTGGGAGAGGGTCATCTGGCAAAGTATTTCCACCAGCTTGACGGATACAGCAGCGACGATCCTCCGGTGATGGAAGGCCCATACGCAGAGAACAAAGGTGACGTATTACCAAGTTTTGCGGCGCTTGGGACAATCCACTCTGGGCAATCCGTTGGAGTTTGTGGGTATATGTATATTGGTGGGTACTCCGTGACTTGGCAGGACGACAGCGGCGAAACCGGATGGCATACTACATCATTTTGGATCCAGTCTATGAGACCAGCGGACTCCAGCCAATATCCCAGTGATCCCCATTGGTGCGGGATCTACCCGTCAAAGCTCTGTACCTACCCGCACAACCATGATGACGCGGATACAAGTCCGGGAACATATGGAGACGGAAGGGCCGACGGATACGAGGAGGGCTACGAGGCCGGAGAAGAGGCCGGTCAGGCATCCGGCTACCAGTCCGGCTATGACGCAGGGCACTCCGCCGGATACACAGAGGGCGAAACAGCAGGCCATGAAGATGGCTATAATGAGGGCCACACCGCCGGATACAATGAGGGCTACGCTGCCGGAGAAACAGCCGGGGAGACTGCCGGATATGAGGAGGGCTACCAGGCAGGCTATACAGCCGGGCAGACTGCTGGATACCAGTCCGGCTACGCCGCCGGAGAATCTGCCGGACATGAGGCCGGATACTCTGAGGGCTATGAGGCCGGTGAAGACGCTGGCCACACGGCGGGCTATCAGGAGGGATATGCCGCCGGAGAGGCTGCTGGGGCGGCTACTGGATACGATGAGGGCTATGCTGATGGCTATGCGGCTGGACAGGCTGCGGGATATCAGGAGGGCTATGAGGCGGGCTACCAGGCCGGGCAGCAGGGGGAAACCCCACAGCCATCCACGGATGGGCGGACCCATATCGCCGTGAATGTTGGACCGATCGACAGGGATATGGAGCTGCTGATCGCGGTGACTGGGCCAGAGGATAACGGGAGCGATTTTGCGATCCCGGTTGGCCATATATATGTCGACTGGGGCGACGGCTCCGCCGTGAGTGATACACAACTCGACGTAGAGGAGACGGACGACCTGACCCTGACCCATACCTACGCGGCGGCGGGAGACTACGACATCCAGATCTACACAAACGGCCAAGCGACTATGGTCCTGGGGCACGGCGGAACCTCGACAGGCCTTGTGGGACAGTCCACAAGCACAAGTACCTCTATCCCTATATCTGTCCGCGCTGTCACGATCGGCAACGGGGTGACCGGCATCGACACATACGGGCTGGCCCATTTGCGGGGCTGCAAGTCTATCTACATCCCGGACGGGGTGACGCTGGGAAACTATGCCATGCGTATGTGCTACTCCCTGGCAGCTGTGCGGCTGCCGTCCGATCTGACAGAAATACCCATCGGGTGTTTCCGCGAATGTACATCGCTCCGGGCCATTTCTCTGCCGGACAGCATCACCACAATCAACAACTACGCATTTTATGGGTGTTCCTCTCTGCAATCTATAACGATCCCTGCGGGAGTTGTGGATATCGGATCGTCAGCATTTTACGGTTGCGCTGCGCTCCAAAGTTTTACATTCCCGGACGGGGCCACGGAGCTGCCGTCCTCCTGTTTCAGGGGTTGCAAATCGCTGCAATCCTTGGTACTGTCGCCTAATGCTACAACCATTAGGGGTTATGCCATGTACGGAGCATCGGCCCTGGAAAACCTGGAGGTACCGGCGACGGTGACCAGCATGTCGGATTATGCGGTATATAGCGCATACGGTCTGCGCTGGATGCGCATGCTGCCCACTACACCACCTTCCACGTCGCAGTACACATTTTCATCGATCCCGCCGGGCCTCAAATTTATCGTCCCCAACGGCTCCGGGGAGGCTTATCGGACTGCAACACGCTGGAAAACCTATGCGGCGCGAATTTACGAGGAAAGCGAGGTGAACTGGTAATATGTGGGACGACGTGGCCAAATACTGGGTCACCTGGGTATGCGGCATTGGAGCCGCTGCCCTTGTGGCCACCCGGAAACGGGTGGCGGGATGGTGGCGGAGGCGAAAACAAAGACAGGCGGCATTGGAGTATGCCGATAGATGGGTACTCTTTGGCAAGCTAAAGGAGATCTACGTGGAGTCCGTAGAGCGTGGCTATGTAACGGTAGAGGATTTACAGGAGGCCGAGGAAACATACAACCACTACCACAATCTGGGAGGCAACGGCAAGGCGACCATCAAAATAGAGGCTCTAAGGGCGATGGAGGTCCGCCCCGAGTGACCTCCAGCAACATCTGCTATTTATAAAGGAGGCAAAGACCATGAAAAAGCTGCTTGAAAAGTTTACTTCCCGCAAGTTTCTGTTGGCCGTGGTGACCGTCATCGCGGGCGTAGTCGCTATGTGTGGCGCATCTGATGGCGTGGTGGAGGCCGTCACCGCTGCCCTGACCGCCCTGATCCCCACCGTCATCTACATCATCACGGAGGGGCGGATCGATGCCGCTGCGGTTGGCCAGATCGCTGGCGCGGTCCAGGACGTTGCGGAGAGCGTCGCCGATAATGAGAAAGAGGATGGCGGCGCGGGCACTGGTGAGGATACCCCGACGGGCTGATAGGCGGCCTGACGGGTAAGCAGACGGGGGCAATTAGGCCTTTGGGAATGTCGAGGATTTTTCGCACATAGCGGACTTGAGTATTTTCAGGGCCTAATTTGCCCAGCCTTATTATTTGGGCAATCTGCACAGCGTTGGAGGCGATCTAACAAGCCTCAAAAAGCCGAAAATGTGAGAAATGTGAGTTTCTTCTTATTACTTTTTATAAATATAGATATATACTTCTTTGATTTTTGAAATCAATGCTGAAAAATCTAACATTTCTCACATTTCTTTATTATACTAAAGTAGTTTTGAGTTAACTTTTATAAACTTTATTGATTTTGTGAATAGATTGTGAATCATTTGGCCCTTTGAGGCATTTATCGCCTACACACAGGAATTGGGCATTTTTCACAAAGCTACGGGGGGACCCTTACGGGTCCGCCCCGTCTTTTTATGCCACAAAGCAAAAGGAGGAACCTATGGACCTACATCAGCAGTATCTCACCAAAAACAACTGTTACAAATTTGGCAAGGCCATTAAACCCGTCGGCATTATGGTACACAGTACGGGCGCGAACAACCCGACATTGCGGCGCTATGTACAGCCCGACGACGGCATCCTGGGCACTAATCCATACGGTACAGACTGGAACCAGCCAACTCCCGGCGGGCAGTCTGTCTGCGTCCATGCTTTTATTGGCCTTACCGCCTCTGGTGACGTTGCCACCTACCAGACGCTGCCGTGGACGTATCGCGGCTGGCACAGCGGCAGAGGGAAGAAAGGCAGCGCGAACAATTTGGGCTATATTGGTTTCGAAATTTGTGAAGACGGTCTCGCTGATGGGGCCTACTTCGCTAAAGTCTACCGGGAGGCCGTGGAATTGTGCGTCTATCTCTGTCGGCTCTATAATCTGGACCCCGCTACACAGATCATTTGCCATTGCGAGGGCTATCAAAAGGGGATCGCATCCAACCATGCGGATGTGATGCACTGGTTTCCCAAGCACGGCAAGAGTATGGACACATTCCGGGCGGACGTTGCCGCCGAAATTCTGAAAACTAAGAACGAAGAGGAGGAAGACGACATGGTACGCTACCAGGCTATCGCAGAGGCCCCCGAGTATGCCCGCCAAACCTTGATCAAGATGGTGGACAATGGCTACATCGGCGGATGTGGAACCGGAGCAAAAGACGAAAACGGACGCCCCGCCGATCTGGATCTGTCCAACGACATGGTCCGGCTGCTGGTGATGCTGGATCGCGCCGGGGCTTTCCCGGCCTGACATCTTAGAACAGACACACGCAGCCCCCGCTGGAAAAATTCCGGCGGGGGTCTTTTTTTATTCTTTTTTGTCTGGTATACTATACGGGACAAAAACGAATGAAGGGGGACCGACTGTGCTGACATCCGTGGAGATATGCGCCGGGGCAGGCGGTCAGGCTTTAGGGCTGGAGATGGCTGGTTTTCACCATCTGGCCCTGGTAGAGTATGAGGCTGACTATTGTAAGCAACTGAAAACAAACCGCCCCGCCTGGAACGTGATCTGTGCCGACGTCCATGCCTTTGATGGGCGGCCCTATGCCGGGGTGGATCTTTTGGCCGGTGGGGTTCCTTGCCCGCCCTTTTCCGTGGCTGGTAAGCAACTGGGCAAAGATGATGACCGTGATCTCTTTCCCGAGGCCCTCCGACTTTTGCACGAGATCAAGCCCCGCGCCGTTATGATTGAGAACGTCCGTGGGCTACTGGATGCCCGCTTTGACGATTACCGGGGGCAGATACTCAAGGGCATAGAGGCAGAGGGCTACCGGGTGCAGATCAAGCTACTGCAGGCCTCAGATTACGGGGTCCCGCAACTGCGCCCCCGTGTGGTGATCGTAGGCATCCGGTATGACGTCCCCGGCATATTCCAGTTCCCGGAGCCGCATCCGGCAGACACTCCGACCGTAGGGGAGACCCTGTTCCCCCTTATGGCAGCCCGAGGGTGGCCCGGTGCGCGGTCCTGGGCCGATGGGGCCAATAAGATAGCCCCGACACTTGTCGGAGGCTCAAAGAAGCACGGAGGGCCGGATCTGGGGCCGGTGAGGGCACGCAAGGCCTGGGCTGAGCTAAGAGTGGACGGCCTGGGGGTAGCAAACGAAGCGCCGGGGCCGGACTTTGAGGGCACTCCAAAACTGACCCCGAGGATGATGGCCCGCATCCAGGGTTTCCCAGACGATTGGGACTTTGGCAAGGCAAAGACAAAGGCCTGCCGGATGATCGGGAACGCTTTCCCGCCCCCGGTGGCCTGCGCAGTAGGTAAAGAGATAGCGAGGTGCCTGACTTATGGAGATAGCTAAAATACACGCAGCCCGCGCCCGATATCACCAACGGCTGATCGAGTCCGGGGTCTTATCCATTGACCCGCTAGGGATCGCGTCTTTTGCCGATATCGGTGACAGCCGCAAGGCAAAGGCAGCGGGCGGCCCTGTCAACGTCTCAAGCAAGGTCGCCAAAATCATGTGCGAGATTATGGGCGTCCCTGTTATAGAGAGAAAACTGGACGGACAGCGGGCCGGGAAACTTTTCGAGGCCCTGACTGCTGATTATATCGGGGAAACTTTTCCGGAGTTGTCTCACCTAAGGCCGGGGCGGTGGATTGTCCGGCAGTTGGGGAACCAGAACCCCACAAAAACCAGCGACTTTGCGCAGTACGAGCACCTGGCGCTCCTTAAGGAATTGGCAGACAGCTCCCCCGTCCTCCAGACGACATTGGGGACGGACTACCTGGTGGCCCCTGATATCGTTGTCAGCCGCGTCCCTTGCAGCGACGATGAGCTAAACCAGGGCGGCCCGTGGGTGGATGATGAGACCTGCGACCATGCCGATCTTAGAGCAAAAAACGGGGGCCGGGAAATACTGCACGCCAGTATCTCCGCAAAGTGGACCATGCGCAGCGATAGGGCACAGAACAGCCGGACGGAGGCCCTTAACCTGATCCGAAACAGAAAAGGACACTTGCCTCACATTATGGTAGTCACCGGGGAGCCATTGCCGACCCGGCTGGCCTCTTTGGCTTTAGGCACCGGCGATATAGACTGCGTCTACCATGCGGCCCTCTTTGAACTGTTGGAGGCGATCTCCCGCTTTGTGGCTGAGAACGAAGAGCGGGCCGACCTTATGGAGACCATGCGGCAGCTGGTGGATGGCAAAAGGTTGAAAGATATCAGCGACCTCCCCCTGGACCTTGCAGTATAATACGACCCCGCCGGACACCCCGGCGGGGTCTTTTTTGTGTGCCCTGATAGCCGCCCCGGCACTTGCATACTATAAAAGAAAAAAAAGGAGTCGATCGTTATGAACCTGAAAAAAGGCAGCTTTTTCGTGAAGATGCGCACCGGTCCCGAAAAGGTCACAGGCTACATTGACGCAGAGGCCGGGCTGACATACCACAAGGACAAACTGGGCAAGTGCTGGATCTGCTCCGACTATCGGACGGGTCAAATGGTTTCCGCCGGTCTTACCCGTCAGCAGGCGGCAGACGTGGCAGAGATGCGGCATATCAAGGACCTCCGATACAGCGCAGCCTACCAGGCTATGGCAGCCCTCAACGGATAGCAGAGAGCCGGGAAAATCCCCGGCTCTTATAATTTTGATATGATGTTTATATTGCCATTATATGAATGTCTTATGAAATTTTTATTGTTTTATTATTGCTATATTATGAAAAAAAACAAGGCCCAACCGCCTCCAACCGCAAGTAGCAGCCCAGACCCTCACGACTGGCCGTAACGCACCACATTAGGTTTTTATCTTGTCCCACTTTTGCTGCACCGGCAGACAAAAACAGAGAAAAGAGGAGAGAAAGGAAAAGAGAGCGGAACGGGGTCAACCGTTTCGCCCATTTTTCGAGCCTGTGATAGCCGCCACATATCGGTAGGCCGTCGGGCGGCTGATTTGAGCCAACCGGGCCAACTCGGTCATGTTAATTTCGCCGCTTTGATACCTTGAGAAGTAGCGGAAAAAGCTGTCTGGGATGCCCTCAGCGGTCACCGGGGGCCGCCCTATGTGTTTGCCCTTGGCACGGGCGTTTGCAACTCCGCTGCGCACCCTGGCCCGTATCATAGCCAATTCAAGCTCCGCAAAGACCCCGCTGATCTGCAAAAACGCTACCGTCATCGGGTCCGGCGCATCCGTCCGACAGTCCAGCGTGATCGATCCCAAAATCTGGAGTCTCAGTCTCTTTTCTCGGACAATCTCCATAATGTCACAAAGCTGCCGGACGCTCCGGGCGATCCGCGTCGCCTCAGTCACCACGATAGTATCACCGGGGCGGGCAGTCTCCCACATGACCTCTTGCTGCTCTTTGGTCACGGCGTCCCCGTGTTCATAATCTGTCCATATTCTTGTAGCCCCCGCCGCCCTCAGCTCCCGGATCTGGCGGTCAATGTCTTGCCGGGTCTCATTTGTGGAGCACCTCGCATAGCCGTGTGTCTCAGAAACCCCCTCCGGTGTTTCCTTTACATTTTTCACGCCTTTCACCCCCCTTGGAGGCCCCCAAAATAGGGGGCCTCCGCTTGTAATGAAAACCATTTGTTTTATGGACGCCGCCGGTCAGTCGTCCTCATCATCGTCGTCATCGTCCAGCCCGTCAAACCACTCACGGGGGAGATCCAGCGGATCCTCGTCATCGTCTTCCGGTGGATTAAGATTATCGTCCGGGGATAAGGTTACGGGGCGGACTTGTGTAACATTTTGGGCGTTCCACCGGCAGTCATCGGCCAGGCCCCGGATGCAGTCGCAGCTCAGTCCGGCCACCATTTTGGCCACGTCGATGGCGTAGACCCTCATAACCAGCGAGAGCCGGGGCATTACCTTTTGTAAGCCCACCAGAATGTCCACGGCCTCGCTGATATAGGCCGGGTCTTCCTTTATGTTTTTCTGCAAGCTCCACAAAGAGATCCCAAACGCCGCCCAGTCGTCCACGGCCCAGCAGTCCATCTCCTCGATCTGGATGTTGTTTGTGTTGTTTTCCATGTCAAACCTCTCTTTCTTTTTCCGTCTGTTGTTTTTCCAAGTCAGCCCGCCACAGCGCCCAGGCTGCTTCCATATCCTGCTGGACGTCTGCCAAGACAAATGTCATGGCTTCCATAGCCTCGCTAAAATCAGTCAACAGAGACAGTTGCCGGGGGTTTTTATAGTCCGATAGGGCTGCCAGATAGGCCGCCGCCCAAAGGATACCCTCACGGGGAGGCCCCGCCTCGCAAACAGTGCAGACCATCCGTTGGAGCGTCTGGATCGTCTGCAGGGGGTGGTCGCTATGCTCGATCTCTGATAGCATCTCAGCGTATCTGTCCACGCTTTTCGCCTCCTTCCATAGTCATGCTATCCACATATGCACATAGCCGCCGGGAGATCTCCCGGACGGCTCGGGCCGCCGTTGCCCTGTTCTTGTCACGGGAGCGGTCCATATAGTCCCGCAGAGCCGCCAAGATCTGCCCGGCCCAGGTGATAGCCGTCGCCCGGTCGTCGTACCGTAGGGACCGGCGAACAGAGTCACATAGATAAGCAGTCAGAACCTCATCGGGTCCCAGTAGGTCCAAGAGATATGCCGTCAGCACATAGCCGCCGCCGTTGCACATATGTTTCCTCCTTCCAATTTGTCAGAATTTTCGCCGCCGGTCCTGCTTGATTTCCGGCGTTACTCGCTCGACGATTTCCCGCATATCCTCGACGCGCTCGTGATAATACCGCCCCAACTGTTGCATGGTGCTGTGCCCGGTTACCCTTTGGAGCATCATAGGGGAGACCCCCGTCCTAACCGCCGCTGTGATAAACGTATGGCGAAAGATATGCAGCCCGCCGGTGTCTGTCCTGTCTACTCCTTTGGCCCTTGTCCATTCTCGCACGCTGTCGGAGAGTGTTGTGCTTGTCATCTTTTGCCCGTAGACGGTGCAGAAATAGGGGTCCCCCGGTTCCGCGTTCTCCGGGTGCCGGACGTTGGCATACTTTAGCAGGACGCTATACAGAGCGGACGAAATAGGTACGCGCCGGGGCTTCTTGTTTTTCGTCTGTTGGAGGTGGACCAGCATGTTATCTGTGTCCACGTTCTCGATCCTCAGCTCTCTCAGTTCCCGCGCCCGGATGCCGGTGCTTGCCAGGGTCCAGACGATGGCCCAAGTCCTGACGTGAGTAAAGTCCACAACTTCCGGGGGCGATAGGATCAGGGCTAGTTCTTCCGCCGTGTATGGTGGCTTCTCCTTTTCCTGGCCAACTACTACCGGCATGAGGTAGCGGTGCGGGCTATATCCTCGCTCCCAGGTATAGTGTATTATGGGGGAGATATTGCCGATGTGGGTGTTTAGGGTCACGGGGTTCGTGATACCGCGCCCCCGTAGGTGCTCCAAGTATGCGGTCAGAGTCTCACGGGTAATCTCAGAGCATCTGATGCCATCCCCGGCGAAGTCCAAAAAGTAGCGGATGTGGTAGCGGTAGGTCTTGATCGTCTGTTCCGCCCTCCCTTCTGTCTCTTTGACCTTGCAAAACTCCTCCGCCGCTTCCGCGAATGGTGGGTCTGGTGGCTGCCGCGCTTGCCCGTCTATCCGGGGGCCTTGCTTGCTTCCTTTTCTCACTGTTCCTCTCTCCCTCCCCTCTCTCTTTCTCTCGCATAATCCATTATGAGTCACCTCCGTCTATGATGTTTTTGTGGTGTATATCGTAAACGGGCCTAATTTTACATCTCAGAATATAAAAAGACCCGCTACGAGGCTCCGATCATCGGAATCCCGCAGCGGGCAAAAAGTTAGAAAATTTTAGATTTTTAAGGGAAAACAGACGGATTTCGCTCAAAATTCACTCCCACTCCACCGTGGCGGGGGGCTTCGATGTGATGTCATACACAATGCGGTTGACGCCCCACACCTCGTTGACAATGCGGGTGGAGATCTTGTCCAAGAGGTCGTATGGGATACGGGCCCAGTCTGCGGTCATGAAATCGCTGGTGGTCACCGCGCGCAGGGCCAGGGTGTAGTCGTAGGTGCGGCCATCCCCCATAACTCCCACGCTGCGGGTGTCGGTGAGCACCGCAAAATACTGGCTCAAATCCTTGTCCTCCCCCGCCCGGGCCAGCTCCTCCCGGAAGATTGCGTCCGCCTCCCGGAGGATGTCCAGCTTGTCCCGGGTGATCTCCCCCATCACCCGAATGGCTAGACCGGGACCGGGAAAGGGCTGGCGCATAACCAGATACTCCGGCAGACCTAACTCCCGGCCCAGCTGACGCACCTCGTCCTTAAACAGCAGGCGCAACGGCTCGATGATCTGCTTGAACTCCACACAGTCGGGCAGCCCGCCCACGTTGTGGTGGCTCTTGATGATGGCGGCCTGCCCTGTCCCGGACTCGATCACGTCGGGGTAGATCGTGCCCTGTGCCAAGAATTCCACCGCGCCAATCTTCTTTGCCTCTTCCTCAAAGACCCGGATGAATTCCTCGCCGATAATCTTTCGCTTGCGCTCCGGGTCGGCCACTCCGGCCAGCTTGGAAAGGAACCGATCCTGCGCGTCCACCCGGATAAAGTGCATGGCCCACTTGGAGAAGGCTTCCTCCACCTCGTCTCCCTCCCGCTTGCGCAGCAGGCCATGGTCCACAAAGACGCAGGTGAGCTGCTCACCCACCGCCTCGGCCAGCAGGGCGGCGGCCACCGAGGAGTCCACCCCCCCGCTCAGGGCCAGCAGCACCCGGCCGTCTCCCACCCGCTCCCGGATGGCGGCTATGGCGGTGCGCTTGTAGTCCTCCATGCTCCAGTCCCCAGCGGCGTGGCACACCCCATAGAGGAAGTTGCGGATCATGTCCACACCGTGCTCGGTGTGGTTGACCTCCGGGTGGTACTGCACCCCGTAGAAGCCTCGTGCCTCGTCGGCGATGGCCACGTTGGGGCAGGCGTCGGAGTGGGCGGCGAGGGCAAACCCCTCCGGCACCTTGGCCATGTAGTCCCCATGGCTCATCCAAGATACCCCCTGCTGGGGCAGCCCCTGGAAAAGCTTACAGGTGGTATCATAGTAGGTCACGGTCTTGCCATATTCCCGGGCGGCGTCGTCCTGGGCGGGCGTCACCTCCCCACCCAACGTGTGGGCCATGAGCTGGCAGCCGTAGCAGATGCCCAGGATAGGCACCCCCCAGGTGAAGAGTTCCCTGTCCACCTTGGGGGCCCCCGCCTCATAGACCGAGCTGGGCCCTCCGGTAAAGATGATGCCGATGGGATCCATGGCCTTCAGTTCGGCCAGAGGGGTGGTGTAGGGCTTGACCTCGCAATACACCCCGCACTCCCGCACCCGGCGGGCGATGAGCTGGTTGTACTGCCCACCAAAGTCCAGCACGATGACCTGTTGATGCTCCATGGGGCCTCTCCCCTTTCTGTGTCTAGAATTTCCCGCCGGCTACTTAAGGGCCAGCGTCAGATCGTAGTGATGTCAATGGGGTGCAGGTCCACGCTCCTGCCCTGCTCCCGGACGGTGAGCATGGCCCGGGCGGTGTCGATGGCTGTGACACAGCCCACCGAGTGCTCCACCGTTGCCCGGCGGATCTTGAACCCGTCGGTATCCTGCCGCCTGCCCTTGGTGGGCGTATTGATCACCAGGTCAATGGTGCCTGAGGCGATCATATCGCTCAGGTTGGGATGGGCCTCGGACACCCGGGCCACCCGGGTGCAAGGCACGTCTGCATCCTGGAGGGCCTTGCAGGTGCCGTCGGTGGCCAGGATCTCAATGCCCATGTCGGCAAAGCCCCGGGCAATGCCGACCACCTCCCGCTTGTCCTCGTCCTTGACGGTGAGGATGATCCGTCCCCCCCGCTTTGGCACCCGCATATTGGCTCCCTTAAAGGCCTTGAGCAGCGCCTGAGGGAAAGACTCGGCCAGGCCCAGCACCTCGCCGGTGGACTTCATCTCGGGGCCCAGGCCGGTGTCCACGTCGGTGAGCTTTTCAAAGGAAAACACGGGCATCTTCACCGCGTAGTACTCCGCTTGAGGATAGATCCCGGTGCCGTAGCCCAGGTCCTTTAGCTTCTGCCCCATCATCACCTTGGTGGCCAGGTCGATGACGGGCACGCCGGTGACCTTGGAGATATAAGGGATGGTGCGGGAGGAGCGGGGATTGACCTCGATGACGTACACCTGGTCATTGTAGATGATGAACTGGATGTTGACCAGACCGATGACCCCAAGGGCCTTGGCCAGTTGCCGGGTATAGCCCTCGATGGTCTGCCGGTGTTGATCCTCCACATGGATGGGCGGGTAGACCGAGATGGAGTCCCCCGAGTGGACCCCCGCCCGCTCGATGTGCTCCATGATGCCGGGGATGAGGATGTCATCCCCATCAAACACCCCGTCCACCTCCACCTCCCGTCCCATGAGGTACTTGTCCACCAGGATGGGGTGCTCCTGCACCGTCTGGTTGATGATCTTCATGAAGTCCCGGATGTTCCGGTCGTTGTAGGCGATCTCCATGCCCTGGCCCCCCAGCACATAGGAGGGACGCACCAGCACGGGGTAGCCAATCTCATTGGCCGCCTCCAACGCCTGCTGGGTGGTGAACACCGTGCGCCCCTTGGCCCGGGGGATGCCGCAGGCATTCAGGATCGCGTCAAAGCGCTCCCGGTCCTCTGCCGCGTCCACCCCGTCGGCAGGGGTGCCCAGGATGCGCACCCCCATCTCCGTGAGCGCCTTGGCCAGCTTGATGGCCGTCTGGCCGCCAAACTGCACCACCGCCGCCCAGGGCTTCTCCTGCTCCACGATGTTCTGCACGTCCTCGGCGGTGAGGGGCTCAAAATACAGCTTGTCGGCCACGTCAAAGTCGGTGGACACCGTCTCGGGGTTGTTGTTGACGATGATAGTCTCGCACCCAAGACGTTTGAGGGCCCACACCGAGTGGACGCAGCAGTAGTCAAACTCGATACCCTGTCCGATGCGGATGGGGCCAGAGCCCAGCACCAGCACCTTCTTCCGGCCAGCCCCGGTGTCGGCCGCCTCGTTCTCCCCGTCGTAGGAAGAATAGTAGTAGGGAGTCACCGCGTCAAACTCCGCCGCGCAGGTGTCCACCATCTTGAAGGCCGGGATGATCCCATATTGCTCCCGCAGGGCCTTGACCTGGGCCTGCTCCATGTGGCACAGCGTGGCGATGTAGCTGTCGGCAAAGCACATCTCCTTGGCCCGGCGCAGGGTGTCCGCGTCAGGGGCGCCCTGGCAGGCCTTCAGCGCCTCCTCCTGGTCGATGATGCGCTGGAACCCGTCCAAAAACCAGAGGTCCATCCGGGTGATGGAGTTGATCTTCTGGGGAGAGATACCCCGGCGCAGGGCCTCAGCCACCACGAACAGCCGCTCGTCGGTGACCTGGGCCAGCAAGTCCTCGATCTCGTCGTCCTCCAGCTGCTCCAGCTTGTCCAGCTTTAGCGCCCGAACGTTCAGCTCCAGAGAGCGGATGGCCTTCATCAGCGCCCCCTCGAAGGAGTTGGCGATGGCCATCACCTCGCCGGTGGCCTTCATCTGGGTGCCCAGGGTGCGGCTGGCGGTGGTGAACTTGTCAAAGGGCAGACGGGGGATCTTCAGCACGCAGTAGTCGATGGTGGGCTCAAAGCAGGCGGTGGTCTTGCCCGTCACCGCGTTGGGGATCTCGTCCAGGGTGTAGCCCAGGGCGATCTTGGCCGCCACCTTGGCGATGGGGTAGCCGGTAGCCTTGGAGGCCAGGGCGGAAGATCGGGACACCCGGGGATTGACCTCGATGACGGCGTATTCAAAGGAATCCGGATTCAGGGCGAACTGGCAGTTGCATCCCCCCTCGATCTCCAGGGCGGTGATGATGTCCAGCGCGGCGGTGCGCAGCATCTGGTATTCCTTGTTGGCCAGGGTCTGGGTGGGAGCCACCACGATGGAGTCGCCGGTGTGCACCCCCACTGGGTCGATGTTCTCCATGGAGCACACGGTGATGACGTTGCCCGCCCCGTCCCGCATCACCTCAAACTCGATCTCCTTCCACCCGGCGATGCACCGCTCGATGAGCACCTGCCCCACCCGGCTCAGGTGGATGCCCCGGTCGGCGATCTCCTCCAGGCCGGCCCGGTCATAGGCGATGCCGCCCCCGGTGCCCCCAAGGGTATAGGCGGGGCGCACGATGACGGGATAGCCGATCTTCTCGGCGAAGGCCACCGCGTCGGCCACGCTCTCCACCACCTCGGAGGTGACACAGGGCTGCCCGATGGACTCCATGCAGTCCTTGAAGCCCTGGCGGTCCTCCGCCTTGCGGATGGAGTCGGGGCTGGTGCCCAGCAGCTTGACCCCGTACTTCTCCAGCGTCCCGTTCTCGTGCAGGGCCATGGCCAGGTTCAACCCGGTCTGGCCCCCCAGGGTGGGCAGGATGGAGTCGGGCCGCTCCCGCTGGATGACCTGGGTGACCGAGGGAATGTTCAGCGGCTCGATGTACACATGATCGGCGATGTCCTTATCCGTCATGATGGTGGCGGGGTTGGAGTTGACCAGCACCACCTCGATGCCCTCTTCCTTCAAAGCCCGGCAGGCCTGGGTGCCGGCATAGTCAAACTCCGCGGCCTGGCCGATGACGATGGGGCCGGAGCCCAGTACCAGCACCTTTTTGATGTTCGGATTCTTCGCCATTACCCCTCACCTCCCATGGACGCCACAAAGCGGTCGAACAGGTACTCGGTATCCTGTGGGCCTGGGCTAGCCTCTGGGTGGAACTGGGTGGTGAAGCAGTTGGGCCGCTTGTAGCGCAACCCCTCGCAGGTGCCGTCGTTCACATTCACATGGGAAACCTCGGCCACCGCCGGGTCCACCGTCTCAGACAGCACCACATAACCGTGGTTCTGGCTGGTGATGAACACCCGGCCCTCCGCCACGTCCCGCACCGGGTGGTTGCCCCCCCGGTGGCCATAGGCCAGCCGCCCGGTCTTGGCCCCGGTGGCCAGGGCCAGCAGCTGGTGGCCCAGGCACACCGCGTACAGGGGCAGGCTGCTCTCATACAGCTGACGGACCTGGTGGATGATGCCCGCATTGTCAGCCGGGTCACCAGGGCCATTGGACAGCATCACCCCGTCATAGCCGCCGGACAGCACCTCCTGGGCCGGGGTGGAGGCGGGCAGCACCGTCACCTGGCAGCCCCGGCGGCGCAGGCACTCCACCATGTTGCGCTTGACCCCGAAGTCCAGCAAGGCCACATGGCGGCGCCCCTCCCCATAGGCGGGAAGGGTCTCCGGCTGGCGGCAGGTGACCCGCTCCACCGCCCCGCTCACCCGGTAGGCCTGCAGCTGCTCCACCACCTGGTCGACATGAAAATGCTCCGCGCAGGTGATCATGCCGTTCATGGATCCCTGGCTGCGGAGAAGTTTGGTCAGCGCGCGGGTGTCCACCCCCTCGATGCCAACAATATGGTGTTGCTTCAAAAATTCGTCCAGGGTGGCCTGGCAGCGGAAGTTGCTTCCCCGAGGGGAGAGATGGCGCACCACAAAGGCCTCCACCCAGGGGCGGCGGGACTCGTTGTCCTGCTCGTTCACCCCGTAATTGCCCACCAGTGGATAGGACATCACCACTCCTTGTCCCGCATAGGAGGGGTCGGTCAATACCTCCTGATAACCAGTCATGGAGGTGTTGAACACCATCTCGCACACCCGCTCCCCGGCCTCTCCGATGGACCGGCCGGGAAAGACCGCCCCGTTTGCCAGAATCAATGTCGCCTTCAATGTACTCCCGCCTTTCAAAAAGCCGCCCCGTAGACAGCGCCTCCTGCCGGGGCAGGATCGGTCCGGGGCGGCAATGCGCTGCTCTTTGCACCACACAGTAAACTGTGATCTGTTCTATCTTAGCGTATCTGACCGCAAAAGGCAAGGCGCACTTCCCGATTTTTTCTCCCCGGATCAAAAAATGTGGTTTTGGACAATTGGACGGCATATCCCCCAGGGTTGGCGGGCAAAATGATCCATAGCATTCTGCCATCTCATGGGGGTGATCCTGTGTTTGTGGTGCTCATTCGCACCGTTGTGCTCTACCTGCTCATCATCGTGGGCATCCGCCTGCTGGGCAAGCGCCAGGTGGGGGAGCTGGAGCCCTCCGAGCTCACCCTGGCCCTCATCATCGCCGACCTGGCCTCGGTGCCCATGCAGGACAACGGCATCCCCATGCTGTCGGGGCTGATCCCCATCGTCGTGCTGCTGGCGGTGGCCACCATCCTGTCCGTGCTGTCCGCCCGCTCCATCCGGTTTCGCGCCCTGCTGTGCGGGCGGCCCAGCGTGGTCATCCGGGACGGGGTGGTGCTGGAGGGAGAGCTGCGCAAAAACCGCCTGACCTTGGACGAGCTGATGGAGGAGCTGCGCATCCAAGGCTTCACCGACTTCCGGGCCATCCAGTTTGCCATCCTGGAGACCAACGGCCAGCTGTCCGTGCTGCCCCGGGCCGCCCAAAAGCCCCCCTCCTGCGCCCAGCTGGGCATATCCACCCAGGATCCAGGTATCCCGGTCATCCTCATCAGCGACGGACGCCTGCTGGAGCGCAACCTGAAGTCCCAGGGCTATGAGCGGGCCTGGCTGAACCGGCAGCTGGCCGCCCACGGGCTGTCTGACCCGGAGCAGGTCTTCCTCTTCACCGTGGACCAGATGGGCGGCACCTACTGCGTGGCGAAAGGGGGGGCGGCATGAAGCGGCTTTGGGTCGCCACAGCGCTGATCTTGGTCCTGGCCGGACTGTCCACCCTGCATGTATTCACCCTCAGCCACATCACCCATCAGCTGACCGGCCAGCTGGACCAGGCCCGCCAGGAGCTGATCCAGGGCCAGTGGGAATCTGCCCAGTCCCTCATCCAGGAGGCCTGCCAGGAGTGGGAGCGGCATGGCTTCTACCTTCACACCACTTTGCGCCACACAGATCTGGACGCCATCCGGGGCGGTTTTCAGGAGGCCATGGCCTATCTCTCCGCCCGGGAGGACGCCTCGGAGTGCGCCGCGGTGTGCGCCCGGATGATCAACCAACTGGAGCTGATCCAGGAGGCGGAGTTGCCCACCATCCACAACTTGATGTAGGATGGGCGAGCGGGAAAAGGCCGTGAAAAAAAACGGGGCAAAGCCCCGTTTTTTTCACCCCAGCCCCCTTACAGCTCGGGGGAGTGGAAGTGATCCAAGTCCTGCCACTCATCCAGATCCGTCCCCGCCCTGGGCGGAGTGGATTGGGGTCCGGCCTGCACCCTGCCCGCCGTCACATCCGAGAGCATCTTGTAGTCCGGCTTGCGGTACTTGGGCGCCTTTCCCCCAGACCAGATGTCCTTCCCTTTTCCTTTGGCCTTCCCCTTTCCCTGACTCAAGCTTACCGCCTCCTTATGATACCACATAGGCGGAGGGCTTCCGCCCTCCGCCTATGTTTCCCTTGCGCTTTAGTGCCCCTGGTTCATGGGATTCTTGTTCTCGGGGCTGTACTCCTTCTTCGCCTCGGGACGCTTCTTGTTCTCCATGCCCTTCTTATTCTCCGGGCTCTGGTTCTTCCCCTGGACGGGGTTGCGATTGGATTCCACAGTTATCACCTCACTGTTGCCAGTATCCCTCACCCCGCCTCCCTTTATACGCCCCCAGCAAAATTTTTTCCAAAAGACATACCCAAGATGGAAAAACCATGCTATAATCAAGGCTGACTTCGCCGTCCCGATCCCCCGGCGCGGCGCAAAAGATCCCATCCCGCGAGGAGGAAACGCCATGAAATGTCCCTTTTGTGCCCACCCCGAAAGCAAGGTGGTGGACTCCCGCCCCGCCGATGAGGGCAACAGCATTCGCCGCCGCCGGGAATGCCTGGACTGCCATAAGCGCTTTACCACCTATGAAACGGTGGAGAGCCTGCCCCTGGTAGTCATCAAGCGGGACGGCAGCCGGCAGGCCTTTGACAAGGAGAAGCTGCTGGGCAGTATGCTCAAAGCCTGTGAGAAGCGCTCGGTGCCCATGTCCACCTTGGAGCAGCTGGCCGACGAGATCGAGCAGTCCCTCCAAAACGAGATGGAGCGGGAAATCCCCAGCACGGAGATCGGCGAGCTGGTCATGGACCGGCTCAAGGATGTGGACGAGGTCTCCTATGTCCGCTTTGCCTCCGTCTACCGGCAGTTCAAGGACATCGGCACCTTCATGGCCGAGCTGAGCAAACTGCTCCAGGAGAAGTGAGACCGGCTGCCCCCCTCTACCAGATCCATGCAAAGAGCAGGCGCCCCGTGGGGCGCCTGCTCTCTTATTCCTCTTCTTGCCTACTGCTCCATCCTCACTTGGTGCCGAAGATGCGGTCCCCCGCATCACCCAGGCCAGGCACGATGTAGGCCCGCTCGTTGAGCTTCTCATCCACCGCCGCCACATAGATGTCCACGTCGGGGTGATCCCGGCGGATACAGGCGATGCCCTCGGGGGCGGCCAAGATGTTCATCAGCTTGATGTGCTTGCAGCCGTACCCCTTCAGGAAGGTGATGGCCGCCGAGGCCGATCCCCCGGTGGCCAGCATGGGGTCCAACACGATCACGTCCCGCTCCGCGATGTCCTGGGGCATCTTGCAGTAGTACTCCACCGGGGCGTGGGTCTCCGGGTCCCGGTACAGGCCGATATGCCCCACCTTGGCCGAGGGGATCAGGTTCAAGATTCCGTCCACCATGCCCAGCCCCGCCCGGAGGATGGGCACGATGGCCAGCTTCTTGCCCGCCAGGGTTTGGAAGGTGCCGGTGGCGATGGGCGTCTCAATCTCCACCGTCTGCAAGGTCAGGTCCCGGGTGGCCTCATAGCACTCCAGGGCGGCCATCTCTGAAACCAATTCCCGGAACTGCTTCACCCCGGTGTTCTTATCCCGGAGGATGGACAGCTTGTGCTGCAGCAGCGGATGATCCAGAATATGTACCTTTTCCATGCTTGTCATTCCCCTTTTCTCCTTTCGGTTTGCTCCAGGCGCTCCCGCTCTGCCTGGCTGAGTCTGTGATACTCTGGCATGAGCCGCTCCGGGGGCACCAGCTCTCCTGCCTGGGCCAGACGGAGGGCCGCCCGGGCCACCCCCCACGCCGTGGGATAGACCAGATGGGGCGGCATGGTGCGGGCGGGCACCCCCGCGGCCTGGAAGGCTTGACTGCACAGCGCCGCCCCGTCCCCCACCAGCAGCTGCTCCGCCCCAGAGGCCCCCGCCTGGGCGCACAGCTGCTCCAACTCAATGGCCTGATCCGGGCTCAGCCGGGTCAGCCCCCCGTCCCGGGCCAGGAAGCGGGCGCTGTACACCTGGGACCGCCGGGCGTCCATCACCGCGCAGATCTCCCCATCCACATGGGCGCACTGCCAGGCCATGGACTCCAGCGTGGAGCAGGCCGCGCACGGCTTGTCCCCCGGCCAGGCCAGGCCCTTGGCCGCGGCCACCCCGATGCGCACCCCAGTAAAGGACCCCGGCCCCGCCGCCACGGCGATCACATCCATCTCCGCCAGGCTCAGCCCCGCCTGCTCCAGCAGGGCGGCCGCCATGGGCATCAGGGTGGCCGAGTGGGTCAGGCCACTGTTGTAGAAGCTCTGGGCCAACAGACGCTCCCCCTCGGTCACCGCCACGCTTGCGGTCACCGACGAGGTCTCCAGGGCCAGGATCTTCACAGCGCCACCCCCTCGATCCGGATCACCCGGCCGTTTTCCCCGTCTCCCCGGGCCATATCCACCCGGATCGCGTCCTCCTCCAGGGCCTCGGCCACATGCTCGCTCCACTCCACCGCGCACACGCCCCCCCGGGCCAGGTAGTCCTCCCACCCGATGTGGAACAGCTCCTCGGCGCTGCCCAGGCGGTACATATCAAAGTGGAACAGGGGCAGGCGCCCCCCCTCATACTCATTGACAATGGTGAAGGTGGGGCTGGTCACCCGTTCCTCAATCCCAAGCCCCTTCGCCATCCCGGCCACAAAGGCGGTCTTGCCCGCCCCCAGATCTCCGGTGAAGGCCACCACCGCCCCCGGCCACAGCGCCGCCGCCAGGCGTTGGCCCAGCGCCTGGGTCTGCTCCGGGCTGTGGGTGACAAATTCCATCTCCCACCCTCCCCCTTGCGCCCCCCGCGGGGGGATTTGTAAACTCTTTTCGAATAGTATAGCACATCCCCCTGAAATGTGCTATACTATTTTCCGGTTTTTCACTTTTCAGCAGAGGAGGTCTCCCCTTGCGCCTGGCCCGCAGTTTGAAGGAGTTTTTTCAAAAGGGCGACGTGGTCCTACTGGGCCTGTGCCTACTGGCCAGCGCCGCCGGCCTGGTCCTGGTGTACAGCGCCACCCGCTATGACCAGGCCCTGTGGGGCTACTTCCCCCGGCAGGCTCTGTTCATCGCCATGGGGGTGGTCGCCTATGTAGTGGTCACCTTTGTGGACGTGGAGTTTTTGCTGGAGAAGTGGTGGAAGGTCTTCCTCCTGCTGGGCCTGGTGGTCATCCTGCTCATCCAGCCCTTTGGCCGGGCGGACAACACGGGCAACAAAAGCTGGGTCTTTCTGCCCGGCATCCCCTTCGGCTTCCAGCCCGGGGAAATCGCCAAGCTGGCCTTCATTGTGGTGCTGGGCTGGCTGCTCAACCGTGAGCGGGCCAATGGGGCCAGCCGCATCGGGGCCATTGTAAAGTACCTGCTGCTCACCTGCACCTATGCCGGGCTGCTGGCCGTGCTGTCCGGCGACTTCGGCATGGTGCTGGTCTACCTCTTCCTCTTTGTCATCATGGCCTGGGTGGGGGGCGTAAACAAGTGGTGGTTCATCGGCGTGGGCGGTGGACTGACGGCGGTGGTGGTCCTCTTGTGGCAGTTCATCCTGCCTCGGATCGACCGGATCTGGAACGACTACCGCATCTTGCGCTTCCGGGTGGTCTTTGACCACGACCTGGACCCCCTGGGGGTTGGCTGGCACCAGTCCCGCTCCCTGTTGGCCATCGGCTCGGGGCAGCTGACCGGCATGGGCTACCTCAACGGCAAGCAGACCCAGTCCCCTCTGTCTACCAACTTGCCCGCCCGGCACACCGACTTTATCTTCGCCGTGTGCGGAGAGGAGTTCGGGCTCATCGGTTGCTGCATCCTGCTGGCCATCCTGCTGGCCATCATCCTGCGCTGCGTCTGGGTGTCCCGCCGGGCCAAGAGCCATATGTCGGCCTATATCGCCATGGGCTTTGCCGGGATGCTGATGGTCCAGACCGTGCTCAACGTGGGCATGAATCTCTACCTCACCCCAGTGGTGGGCCTCACCCTCCCCTTCCTCAGCTACGGCGGCTCGTCCACCCTGACCCTGTTTGTGGCCATGGGCATCGTCTCGGGCATCAAAATGCGCCCGCTGCCCAGCTGGTTGAAGGACCGCAGCCGGTTATAGCCCCCCTTCGACGGCTCGCTCCCAAATTTGGGATGGCGAGCCGTTTTTTGCATACTTTCCTCCCCGATGGCGCAAGCTATGCCCAGCATATGAAAAGGAGGGCTTCCTGTGAAATACCGCGCTTGCCTCTTAGCGGTGCTGCTGGCCGGGGCGCTGACCCTGCCGGTGTCCGCCGTTGCCGTCACCGTCACCCCCCAGGATGATTCCGACAACGCCGCCCCCATCGCGGAGCACCTGACCCTTTCCACCTACCGAGACGTGGCCATCTCCAGCCGCTTTGCCGCCGTGGATCCCGACGGCGATCCGGTCACCTTCCAGATCGTGGACAGCCCCGCCCGGGGGCAGGTCACCGTGGATGAGCGGGACTCCGCCGCCTTCTGGTACACCCCCTACGAGGGCAAGAAGGGCAAGGACAACTTCACCTATGTGGCGGTGGACAGCGCCGGCAACGTCTCCCAGCCGGCCACGGTGAACATCACCATTGAGAAACAGTCCACCAAGGTGTTTTATGCCGATATGCAGGGGGACGCGGCCCACTATGCCGCCCTGCGCCTGGCCGAGCGGGAGATCTATGTGGGCCGCCAGCTGGGACAGCTGTACTACTTTGACCCCCAACAGGCCTTCTCTCGGGAGGAATTTTTGGCCATGGCCATGTCGGTGGCAGGGTCCGATCCCTTGCAGGATATATCCATGACCGGATTTTACGATGACACCAGCATCCCCTCCTGGGCCAAGGGCTATGTGTCCGCCGCGCTGATGAGCGGGACGGTGCGGGGCAGCTATAACGAGCAGGATCAGATCGTGTTCAACTCCGGTTCCCCCATCACCGTGGCCGAGGCCGCCGTGATCATTGACCGGCTCTTGAACGTGGGCGACGTGGCCGTTGAGACCTCTGCTACCGGGGTGGTCCCCGCCTGGGCCAGTCAGTCGGCGGCCAATATGGAAACCGTCTCCGTCCTGCCCGCCCAGGCCTCCCTCACCGACACACTCACCCGGGCCCAGGGCGCCCAGATGCTGTGCGCCATGCAGGATGTGCTGGACAGTCGGGAGGACAGTGGCTGGTTCTGGTGAGCCCGGCCGCCCGCCTGTACAGCATGCGGCGACGCTCTCTCTTACCACCCAAGGTCAGGCGGGTGAACCAGTCAAAAGGCCTCAACGCAAAAAAGAAGGACATCCGAAATGGATGTCCTTCCTTTTTAGCAGGGACGGCCAAAGGCTACGAAGCCTGTATAACAGATCGTCCATTTAGCAACACCTCAAAAATTCTTTTTCTAAAGCCTTTCAAACTCGCAGGCGGCCATGACTCCTGCAGAAAACGATGACCGATGGCTCTTACTCCTTGGATGGCCCATCGAGCCATGCATTTTTCTTCCTTATTTCACATGTTTCGCGTGCCGATAATACCTGAAATAATAGAACAAGAGCTGCACATAGGAAAGGGAAACGACGGTGATTAGGTATACCGTTTCCAAACCGCTGCCAGCGGGCAACCCTCTCATAAGGACGATGCAATCGACTGCCCATAACACAGCCAGCCCAATCATCACCACAAATAAGATGGACTGCAACGGCCTTGTGGTGATGAGCTGGGGCACGTTGCTGCGCTCCGGCTCCCGGAAGACTTTGCCCACATAGAACAGATGCGAAAAGAAGTAATAGAGCCCATAAGCGATGCAAAGAATGGCCGGCGTCAGCCACTGGGAGGGCTTTGCAAGGAGGAATACGCCCACAAAAGCAACGTGAAAGCAAACCCAAAACACAACATGGCATCGCAGCAGTGTTTTATGGAAGGTAAATACACAGAGATAATACGGAAGCAGTAAGAAAGCACCCACGCTAACCCAAATCATCAAATCAGTCATCCTTGAAAGCACCTTGCTAAAATAAATTTGCTTATCTACACATCCGTCTTTTTGGTCCAGACAGTTTGCAATAACAGCCCCCACGCTGCCAGCAATTGCCCCATCTCAATCCCGCTTTGGCGGCCAAATGGCATTCATCCAATAAATCGTAGACAGGATAACACAGAGAAGGGACACCACAAATAGCGCGGGCAATTTACCATAGTTCTGCGAGAAGCAGTTTATGAAAAACCAACCGATGGGCCCCAGAGTTACCAATGTCATGACAACTGGAGTGCTAATTCTTCCTGGGCATTTATCTTTCTTCACCATGAAATTTCCCTGATTGTCCTCATTCAGATCTTCATCTTCGTGAACCCACTTCCATTTTGGCGGCCGAATAACAATCATCCAGAAAATCGTAGCCAGGATGGCACAGAGAAGGGATGCCACAAATAGCGCAGACACCTTATCGTAGCTCTGTGAAGACCAGTTCATGAAAAATAAACCGATGAGCCCCAGAGTTATCAAGGTCATGACAACTGGGTTCCTAATTCTTCCCGGATATTTATCGATCTTCACTATGAGAGCTTTTGGCGTATCCCCATCCAGCTCTTCATCATCCCAATTACACCCAATTGCATTCATCCAATAAATCGTAGCCAGGATGGTGCAGAGAAGGGCCGCTACAAATGCCACAGGCAATTTATCATAGTTCTGCGAGAACCAGTCTATGAAAAACCAACCAGTGGGTCCCAGGGTTACCAATGTCATGACAACTGGGCCACGAAATCTTCGCGGGTATTTATTTTTCTCCATTATGATTTCCCCCTTATTTTCCCTTAACCTCCAGTTGCAGACCTGGAAGATCTGTATCGCAAATAGTATATTGTATATTGTATATTGATGGATCCCCCCACCAAATCGTTCACGGTATCTATAGAAATAGCCACATCCGAAGATGTGGCTATTTCTATGGCGCAGCGGGTGGGATTCGAACCCACGTGCAGTTGCCTGCAAACTGATTTCGAGTCAGCCCCGTTATGACCACTTCGATACCGCTGCCTGAAGCGCGGGGCGCTCCCCCGCATGGTGCAGAACTAAGATACCGCATTTCCCCCCGCTTGTCAATTCCCTTTTCTGGCCATTGCGCCAAATCAGGGCGCGCCGTCAACCCCATTTCCCCACCTATTCTGGAAAGTCTGGCGACACCGTTCGCTCCCTGCCGGAGGGCAATTCTGCTATGATGATCCGGCCTGCCTCCCCCTGGCCGGCCAGTCCGCCTGGCCCCCCAGCTCCAGGCAGCAGGGCCGGCCTGGTATTCCGCCCAGATTTCAGAACTTTTTCCTCCCATTTGTGTGCAACACATCCAATCAAGTCCACACTTTCCTCTACTTTTTGTGCACCTTGACTTTGATGCCCAGGTGAAGTATAATTTGGAAAAAGCCAGGGCTCAGCCCCTGTCCCATAGCCCGCGGGGGCTACAACCCGCGGCACAGTTCTGGAGGGATTTCCGCCATGAAACACGCCCAGCTCCAAGCGGCGCTGGAACGCTTTCGCGCCGGTCAGAGCCACGACGCCTACCACTTTATGGGCTGCCACCCCGCGCTCCGGTCGGGGCAGCAGGGCTATGTCTTTCGCGTCTGGGCCCCACACGCCAAGAGCGTACGGGTCACAGGGTCGTTTAACAACTGGGACCGGAACGCCCCCGCCATGGAGCAGATCGTCCCTGGCGTCTGGGAGGGGTTCTATCCCGGCGTCCAGGTCTACGACACCTACAAATACTATCTGGAGCGGCCCGACGGCTCCTTCGTCTTCCGGGCCGACCCCTATGGCTTTCACGCCTGCACTCCGCCGGAGACCGCCAGCAAGGTCTACGACCTGTCAGGCTTTCCCTGGACCGACGGGGACTACCGCCGGGCCAGGACACGGCGCAATGCCGTCAGCAGCCCCATCAACATCTACGAGCTGCACCTGGGCTCCTGGCGTCGGCATCCGGACGGTAGCCCCCTCTCCTATGAGCAGGCCGCCCAGGAGATTGTCGCCTATGTGAGCCAGATGGGCTACACCCACATCGAGCTGCTGCCCATCAGCGAATATCCCTATGACCCCTCTTGGGGCTACCAGGTGACGGGCTACTACGCCCCCACCTCCCGCTACGGCACCCCCAAGGACTTCATGAAGTTTGTCGACATCTGCCATAACGCCGGCATCGGCGTCATCCTGGACTGGGTGGGAGCCCACTTCCCCAAGGATGAGCAGGGCCTGCAGGAGTTCGACGGGGGCTGCTGCTATGAGCCCAGCGACCCGCTGCGCATGGAGCACCCGGACTGGGGCACCCGGATGTTCGACTACGGCCGGCATGAGGTGCGCTCTTTCCTGATCTCCAACGTCCTGTACTGGCTAGACCTGTACCACATCGACGGCATCCGGGTGGACGCGGTGGCCTCCATGCTCTATCTGGACTACGGCCGCCGGGACGGGCAGTGGCGCCCAAATCGGGAGGGGGGCAACATCAGCTTCGAGGCCGTGCAGTTCCTCCAGGACCTGAACGCCGCGGCCTATGCCTTTGACCCCGCTGTGCTGATGATTGCCGAGGAATCCACCGCCTTCCCCATGGTCACCCGGCCCGGGTATGACGGCGGGCTGGGCTTTGGCTTTAAGTGGAACATGGGCTGGATGCACGATATGATCGACTATATGTCCACTGATCCCCTGTTCCGCAAGGGTCAGCACAACCGCATCACCTTCTCCCTCACCTACGCCTTTTCCGAGCACTTCATCCTGCCCCTGTCCCACGACGAGGTGGTGCACGGCAAGCGTTCTCTCCTTGAGAAGATGCCTGGGGATTACGATGCAAAATTTCAAAACCTGCGGGCATTCTATGGCTATATGATGACTCACCCGGGCAAGAAGCTTTTGTTCATGGGCGGGGAGTTCGGGCAATTCATCGAATGGGACTTTCACAAGCCGCTGGACTGGTTCCTGCTGGACTACGACAGGCACCGCCAGCTCCAGGGCTACGTCCGGGATCTGAACCGCTACTACTTGGATCACCCAGCCCTGTGGCAGAACGACGCGGACTGGCAGGGGTTTCAATGGATCGCCTGCGATGACGCCGATCAGAGCGTGATCTCCTTTCGCCGGGTAGACGCCCAGGGGGACGAGGTCATCGTGGTGTGCAACTTCTGCCCAGTGGAGCGCAGGGGCTACCGGATCGGCATGGAGCGGCCCGGGGTCTACCGGCCGGTGCTGTCCAGCGACGCGGCCAAGTACGGCGGCACCGGCGTCCGGCTGCGCCGGGTCACCACCCAGCCCGTCCCCATGCACGGGCGCAAGTACTCAGTGGAGCTGACCCTTCCGCCCCTGTCCACCGTGTTCTATGAGCGCTGCGCCTCAGCCCCAGACCGGGGCAGTGCGGCGGCCAAGGGGCGCGTCCGCCGGGCAAAGCCCAAGGGCGGGCGGCAGACTCCGGGGGCGGGCGCACCGGCTCAGTCATCGTGAAGATAGGGGGTTGCTGTGATGGAACGAAAAAAAGAATGCATCGCCATGCTGCTGGCCGGCGGCCAGGGCAGCCGGCTGTACGTGCTCACCCAGGACACCGCCAAACCGGCGGTGCCCTTTGGCGGGAAATACCGCATCATCGACTTTTCCCTGTCCAACTGTGTCAATTCCGGCATTGACACAGTTGGCATCCTCACCCAGTACCAGCCGCTGGAGCTCAACGACTACATCGGTAACGGCCAGCCCTGGGACTTAAACCGCAACTTCGGAGGGGCTCATGTCCTGCCCCCCTATACCAAGACCAGCAACAACCAGTGGTACAAGGGCACGGCCAACGCCATCTACCAGAACATCCCGTTCATTGAGCGCTATCAGCCCGAGTATGTGCTCATCCTGTCCGGCGACCACATCTATAAAATGGATTACCACAAAATGCTCCGCTTCCACCAGGAGAAGCAGGCGGAGTGCACCATCGCGGTCATCACCGTCGGCCCGGATGAGGCCAAGCGCATGGGCATCCTGAGCACTGACGGCAACCAGGCCATCACCGAGTTTGAGGAAAAGCCCGCCTACCCCAAGGGCAACCAGGCCTCCATGGGCGTGTATCTCTTCACCTGGGAGGTGCTCAAGCAATACCTGATCGCCGACGAGGCCGACCCCAGCTCGGAGAACGACTTTGGCAAGAACGTCATCCCCGCCTTCCTCCGGGATGGCCGGCGGCTGTTCGCCTATCCCTTTGAGGGCTACTGGAAGGATGTGGGCACCCTTGGCAGCCTATGGGACGCCAACATGGACCTGCTCGATCCCAAGGACCCCCTGGATATGCGCAACCCCCGCTTCAAGGTATATGCCCGCAACTACGCCAGCCCCTCCAGCCTGCTGGCCCCCGGCTCCAGGGTGACCAACTCCTTTGTGGCAGAGGGGTGTGAGATCTACGGCGGGGTGGATCACTGCGTGCTGTACACCGGGTGCGTGGTGGAAGAGGGGGCCAGTGTCACCGGGGCGGTGGTCATGCCCAACACGCGCATCAAGCGGGGCAGCCGCGTCAGCTACGCCATCATCGGCGAGCAGTGCGTCATCGAGCCCGGCGCCACCATCGGGGCCCGCCCTGAGTGCTATACGGGCGGCGAGTGGGGCATCAGCGTGGTGGGCCACCGGCGGACCATCCCGGCCGGCGCGGTCATCAAGCCCAAGGAAATCGTTTAGGAGGGGCGCGCTATGAACATGACCGGGATCATCTTCTCCGAGATGTACAATGATGAGCTCAACGCCTTCACCCACGACCGGAACATGGCTGCCATCCCCTTTGGCGGGCGCTACCGGCTGATCGACTTCACCCTGTCCAACATGGTCAACTCGGGCATCACCAACGTGGGGGTGCTGGCCAAGCAGCACTACCACTCCCTCATGGACCACCTGGCCAACGCCCAGGAGTGGGACCTGAACCGAAAAAATGGCGGGCTGATGCTCCTGCCCCCCTTCGCTACCGAGAGCTTCAACCAGATGCACCGAGGCAAGCTGGACGATCTGCGCAACGCGCTGAACTACCTGAAAGGCGCAGCCACCCCCTATGTCCTACTGGCCAGCGCCCACGCCCTGTGCAACCTGGACTACCGCCTCGCCCTGGAGTCCCACGTGGCCAGTGGCTGCGACATCACCGTGGTGGCCACCCAGGCCGACGGCGCCAGCCAGGAGCTGTGCAGCCTGGTGCTGGATTGCGACCCGGCGGGCAAGGTTCGCTCCTGCGCCATCAACCACCCCGCCCCCAGCGGAAGCTTTGCGGGGATGGGGACCTACCTCATCGACCGGGAGCTGCTCATCCAGGTCGTCCGCTCGTACACCGCCCAGGGGGCCTACGACCTGGAGCGGGACTTTATCCAAAGCCAGTTCAACCAGGGCAGGCTGTCCATCAATGTCTACCAGTTTGACGACGTGGTTCTGCGGGTGCGCAATGTGACCGAGTACTTCCAAAGCAACCTGGCCCTCACCCAGGACCAGGTGCGCAGGTCCCTGTTCCGCGCCGGCGCCCCCATCTACACCCGGGTCCATGACGAGGTGCCCACCTACTACGGCATGGACTGCTCCGTGTCCGGCTGCATCATCGCCGACGGCTGCATCATCGAGGGCAACGCGGAGCACTGCGTGCTCTCCCGGGGGGTGCGCATCGGCAAGGGGGCGTCCATCCGGGACTGCATCATCATGCAGGGCAGCGTGGTGGGCGAGGGCTCGGTGCTGGAAAACGTGATCGTGGACAAGTGGGCCACCATCTCCGCTGGAACCGAGCTCAAGGGGCTGGCCTCCGCCCCGGTGATTATCCGAAAGGGCGTGACGGTATGAAGATCCTCTTTGCCGCCAGCGAGGCGGCCCCCTACCTCAAGACCGGTGGCCTGGGCGACGTGGCCGCCGCCCTGCCCAAGGCCCTGAGCGACGATCCCCACGCCCAGGTGCGGGTCTTTCTGCCCTACTATAAGGCCATCAAGGACAATCCCCAGCTGTCCGTGGAGTATGTGACCCACTTCTTCCTCCCCCTGTCTTGGCGCAGCGTATACGCCGGGGTCTTTCGGGCCACCACCGGCCGGGACAACCTCACCTATTACTTCATCGACAACGAGTACTACTTCTACCGGGATCAGCCCTATGGCTACTATGACGACGGGGAGCGCTTCGCCTTCTTCTCCAAGGCCGTGCTGGAGGCGCTGCAGCACCTGGACTGGTACCCCGACGTGATCCACGCCAACGACTGGCAGTGCGCGCTCATCCCGGTGTTCCTGCGGGCCTTCTACATGGGGCTGGAGGCCTATCGGCCCATCCGCACCCTGTTCACCATTCACAACATTGAGTACCAGGGCAAGGCCCCCAACTCCTTTGTGGACGAGTGCCTGGGCCTGCCCGAGGACTGGCGGGCCACCATGGAGTACGATGGGTGCACCAACCTGATGAAGGCCGCCGTGCTGGTGTCCGACCGGGTGAGCACCGTCTCGCGCACCTACGCCCACGAGATCCAGAACCCCTACTATGCCCATGGCCTACACGAGGTGCTGCGCGCCCACAGCTACAAGCTGTCCGGCGTGGTCAACGGCATCGACACCCAGCAGTTCGACCCCGCCCACGACCCCAGGATCCACGTCCACTACACCGCCCAGGATCCGGCGGGCAAGGGAGCCAACAAACGCTTTCTCCAGCAGAAGCTGGGCCTGGAGGTGCGGGACGACGTGCCCATGCTCATCATGGTCACCCGGCTGGTGGGCCACAAGGGGCTGGACCTGGTACAGGCTGTGATGGACGATCTGATGTGGGACGAGCGGCAGATGGTGGTCATCGGCACCGGGGAGAGCCAGTATGAGGACCTGTTCCGGCGCTACGCCGCCCGGTTCCCCCACAAGATGTCAGCCAACCTGGTCTTTGACGACGCCCTGGCCCGCCAGGCCTACGCCGGAGGCGACCTGGTGCTCATGCCCTCCAAGCAGGAGCCCTGCGGGCTGACCCAGCTGATCGCCATGCGGTATGGCACCGTCCCTGTAGTGCGGGAGACCGGCGGGCTGTACGACACCGTCACCCCCTTCAACCCGGAGACCATGCAGGGGCGTGGCTTCACCTTCAAGACCTACAACGCCCACGATATGCTGGACGCGGTGCGTCGGGCCGAAGCCCTCTTTCGCGACCCCCCCCGCTGGGACGCCCTGCGCCGGGCCGACATGGCCTACGACAGCTCCTGGGGCCATTCCGTCCAGGAGTATTGGCAGATCTACCGTTCCATGCTATAATGCGCCCGACCGGCCCTGCTTTGGGCGCTGCTACATCCCCTGCCGCCCCGCGGCTTGGAGTTTTCCCCGCCGCCCGCTCCGGTGCGGCCCCTGGAGGTTTGGTTGGCTATGGAGATGCAGTTTAACAGCCTGGATCTGCGGTATAAGACCCCCTTCGGCTGCCTGCGCCAGCACGAGCTGTGCCGGCTGATGGTGGAGGTGCCCAAGGACTGCCCCCTCACCAGCCTGGAGGTGGAGGTGTACAGCGACTCCGGCTACGGCCTTCAGGTCCGCTTCACCCAGGCGGAGGAGCTGGGGGACTATTGGGCCTACCGCACCGAGTTCTCCCTGCCCCGCATAGGCCTGTACTTCTTCCACTTCAACGTGGCCCTCACCACCGGGGGCTTCCGCCTGATGCGCGCCGGGGAGTCGGGGCTGTGCGTGGAGACCGACGGAGGCCAACCCTGGCAGCTCACCTGCTATCCCGCCCACTTCCAGGTGCCCGAGACCTTCCAGGGGGCGGTGCTGTACCAGATCTTCCCCGACCGGTTCTTCCGCGCCGGCTCCTGTGACCTGTCCGGCAAGCTGGAGCCCTACTGGGTGCACGAGGATTGGTCGGATACCCCCCATTATCTGCCCGACCAACACGGGCAAGTGCTCAACAACGATTTCTTCGGCGGCAACCTCAGGGGCATCCAGGAAAAGCTGCCCTATCTGCGGGAGCTGGGGGTGGACGGGATCTACCTCAACCCCGTGTGCATGGCCTTCTCCAACCACCGCTACGACACCGCAGACTATCACCGCGTCGACCCCATGCTGGGCACCGAGGCCGACCTGGCCAGCCTGTGCCAGGCCGCCCATCAGCTGGGTATGAAGGTGATCCTGGACGGGGTGTTCTCCCACACCGGCAGCAACAGCGTCTACTTTGACGCCGAGGGGGTCTTTGGCCACGGGGCGGTGAGCGATCCCCACTCCCCCTACCGGGACTGGTATGAGTTCCAACACTACCCCGACCAGTACACCACCTGGTGGGGCATCTCCACCCTGCCCTGCGTGCGGGAGATGGACGAGGGCTACCTGGACTTCATCATCCGGGGAAAGGACAGCGTGCTGGCCCATTGGCTCAGCCTGGGCATCGACGGCATCCGGCTGGACGTGGCCGACGAGCTGCCCGACGCCTTCATCGCCGCGCTGCGCCAGCGCCTCAAGCAGCTCAAGCCCGACGCCTGGCTGCTGGGTGAGGTGTGGGAGGACGCCTCCAACAAGGTCAGCTATGGGGTGCGTCGGGCCTACTTCTCCGAGGGCGAGCTGGACGGGGTGATGAACTACCCCTTCCGTAACGCCATCCTGGGCTTCCTCTCCGGCCAGGGCGGGGACGCCTTCCGGCAGCAGGTGCTGACCATCGCTGAGCACTACCCCCCCTTCGTGCTCCACAGTGCCATGAACAGCCTGTCCACCCACGACACGCCCAGGATCCTCACCGTGCTGGGCGACCCCTTCTCCGGCTCCAAGCAGGAGAAGGCCGAGCGCTTCCTCTCCCCCCAGGCCCGGGCCCAGGCGGTGCTGCGGGAGAAGGCGGCGGCGCTGCTACAGTTCACCCTGCCCGGCTCCCCCTGCATCTACTATGGGGACGAAGCCGGCCTGGAGGGGTTTGAGGACCCCTTTAACCGCCGCTGCTACCCCTGGGGGCGGGAGGACAGGGATCTGCTGGACTACTACCGGTCCCTGAGCCGGATCAAGCACGGCTATCCCGCCTTGCGCACCGGCTCCATCCAATTCCCGCCCGCCCCCAGCCCAGCCACCGTCCGCTTCCAGCGCGGGCTGGACGGCCAGCGCCTCCAGATCCTCGTCCACGGCGGGGACCAGCCCCTCTTCCTGCCCCAGGAGGGGGAGCTGCTGCTGGCCCACAACGCCCGTCAGGAGGGGGATCAGCTGGTCATCTCCCCCTGGGGGGGCGTCATCATCCTGGAAAGGGAGGGCTGAAGCCATGGGCACCGCCTGCTTTGGTGTAGATATTGGGGGCACCGCCGTCAAGATGGGCCTGGTGGACGAGAAGGGAAACATCCTGCGGGACGTGAACTTTCCCTCCCCCCGAGACCCCGATGCCATGTTCGATGAGATCGCCCGACAGGCCAACCAGCTCCAGGAGGACTTCCCCGGCTATGCATGCCTGGGCATGGGGGTAGGTGTGCCCGGCCCCGTGCCCGACCAGGCCCGCGTCCACGGCTGTGTCAACCTGGGCTGGGGGGTGGTGGACGTGGCCGGCGGGCTTGGCCGGCGCACTGGGCTGCCCGTGCGGGTGGAAAACGACGCCAACCTGGCCGCCTTTGGCGAGATGTGGCAGGGAGCTGGCCGGGGCCATCGCAACTTAGTCATGCTCACCGTGGGCACCGGCGTGGGCGGCGGCGTCATTGCCGACGGGCGGATCGTCTCTGGATGGGCCGGGGCGGGAGGCGAGGTGGGCCACATGCCCGTGCCCTGGCACCAGGATTGGCCATGTACCTGCGGGAAGTGCGGCTGCCTGGAGGTCACCGCCTCGGCCACCGGTATCGTCCGAGCCGCCCGTCAATTCTCTCCCTTCAATCGGATAGAGGGCCTCACCGCCCGGGACGTCTTCGACGCGGCCCAGGCTGGCAGCACGGACGCCCAGAGGGTGGTGAAGGACGCCGCCAACTGCCTGGGCTACGCCGCGGCGATCATCGGCTGCGTGGTCAATCCCGAGCTGTTTGTGGTTGGCGGCGGCGTGTCCGCGGCGGGAGAGATGCTGCTGGCGCCCGTTCGGGAGGCATACCTGCAGTGGGTCTTCCCCCCTTGCCGGGGCGCCGCTTTCCGCCTAGCCAGCCTGGGCAATCGGGCGGGCATCTATGGCGGAGCGGGGCTGTTCTTCTGTCAAGACTAATGCCTTTTTATGCCTTACATCTCAAGCAATTCTATGGAAAAGGAGCGTTTCCCATGCTGAAGCTGGAGCTGGACAAGCTATCCCCTGACGTCACCCAGGCGCAACTGAGCGCCATGGCCGGCGAGGTGGCCGCGGCCCACCAAAAACTCTATGATCCCACCGCCCCCGGCGCCGATTTCACCGGCTGGGTGCGCTTGCCCCAGGACTATGACCGGCAGGAGTTCGTCCGCATCCAGCAGGCCGCGGCCCAAATCCGAGCCGACTCCGATGTGCTGGTGGTGGTGGGGATTGGCGGCTCCTACCTGGGGGCCCGGGCCGCCCTGGAGATCTTCCCCTCTGACGGACCTGAGATCTGCTTTGTGGGCTGCTCCCTCAGCCCCAATGAAACCCAGCGCGTTCTGGATCGGGTGCGGGGCAAGCGCTGGTCCCTCAACGTGATCTCCAAGTCGGGGGGCACCACCGAGCCCGCCATCGCCTTCCGTTTGTTCCGCCAGCTGCTGGAGCGGCAGTACGGCCCCCAGGCAAACCAGCGCATCTACGCCACCACCGACCGGGCCCGGGGCGCCCTCAAGACCCTGGCTGACCACAACGGCTGGCAGAGCTTCGTCATCCCTGACGCGGTGGGCGGCCGTTTCTCCGTGCTCACCGCAGTGGGGCTGCTGCCCATTGCCGTGGGCGGCACCGACATCGCCCAGCTGATGGCCGGGGCGGCCCAGGCCATGGCCGACTTTGACCGCCGGGAGATGGACAACCCGGTGTGGCAGTATGTGGCCGCCCGCAACCTGCTCTACCGTCAGGGCAAGCGGGTGGAGCTGTTTTGCAGCTATGAACCGGCCTACGCCTGCTTTGGCGAGTGGCTCAAGCAGCTGTTCGGCGAGTCGGAGGGCAAGGACGGCAAGGGCATCTTCCCCGCCTCCGCCCAGTTTACCACTGATCTGCACTCTCTGGGCCAGTATATCCAGGATGGAGAGCGCCTGCTGCTGGAGACCGTGCTCTATGTGGACGACACCGGCTGCGACCTGGCCATCCCCCACAGCCAAGACGATGGGGACAACCTGAACTACTTGGCGGGCAAGCCGTTGAGCTTTGTCCGGGAGATGGCCTTCCAGGGCACCCTGAACGCCCACCGAGAGGGCGGGGTCCCCGCCCTGGTGGTACGCCTGCCCCATATGGACGCCCATTCCCTGGGCCAGCTGTTCTATTTCTTTGAGCTGTCTTGCGGCATCAGCGGCCATGTGCTGGGGGTCAACCCCTTCAATCAGCCCGGTGTGGAGGCCTACAAGCGGAATATGTTCGCCCTGCTGGGCCGTCCCTGATCCTCCCTTCCCCCATCATCTGCCCGCTGATAACTGTCGGACAGCCCTTGCGCTTTGCCACCCGCTATGCTATACTCCTTGGAGAAGGCGGGGCGTCTCCCCGCTAACATCCAGATGGCGTAAAAGCGGTAGGCAGCTCACCACGCGTATACGCGGGTAGGATGAAATTGGTAAATATGCTGGATTTAGGTGCTGTCACCTCAGGAAAGCTCCTTGAAAGGATATTGCCTATTATGAAGTATGTAAAGTATGCAATATTGTGGCTACTTGCGCTGGCGGCTCTGTGTCTGTGTGGAACGGTTGTTATGCAGATCATGAATTTTGTACTCTGCCTTAATCTTGAACAAGTCTTTGGCATTGGTTTCAAGGTCGGATTCATCGCATGGCTGCTTTTATCTTGCAGCATTTTGATCCATAAGCTAAAACGCCCTGTTTAAATCATGACAGCTCATCTATGCGGGTATGGCGGAATTGGCAGACGCGCAGGATTTAGGTTCCTGTGCCGCAAGGCGTGTGGGTTCGACCCCCACTACCCGTACCAGTTTTTCATGTGGGCCGATGAATCGTAGGTAGGGACAACTCAGGACTCAGAATAAAGATTCCATAGAATATGGCGATTGAGTGTGATTGATATATCCGCTTGCTCGGTGAAAAAAGCGAAACGTCAAGTCCATCTCGCCATCTTTGTTTTCTTCTAAAGTTGTATGTGGTGATGGTATGGCAAACAAAGTTCTATGTGTTCTGATTCTGGGAAGCCTGCTTGCCGGATTCTGCATCCACCCATTCGCTTGGGGGTTACTGTTCTCGCTGACAGCCCTGCTGTGGCTCCTTTCCCTGGCTGTCTTTACCGATACGGCGTTTGAACGCGCTTGCTCCCATCGAAATGTTGCCGACCTTTTGGCCAAAAGCGCTTATGTCGTGTGTACGGACATGATTCTGCTGTTTGGCAACCGGCAGCCCATCCCATTGGTGGTCGTCAGCGTATTTCTATTGCTCCTGGTCCTTGATTTGGCGTTTGTCAAACTCCCCTATCGCCAGGTCAGTGGCAGCCGTGTGTATGCGCAGCACGCCGTGGGCATCGCGCGGACAGAATATGAGAAATACCTGGACGGGCTGCCCAATGATCTGCGCGGGAATGCCACCGTCCGCGCACAGCGTCTCAGGTCCCTGAGCTTTGTGACCTACTCCGTTGTGACCACCCTGCTCTTTGCGGTGCTGGGCGTTATTTTTGGCAGACTATTTCACAATTTGCTACTGCTTTGCCTGTTGAGCCTTCTCATGTCCATCCTGCTATGGCGCTCGTTTTATGAAATGCTCCGGTATCTGCGGCCGGGTCGATTGTGCCAGCTGTTGTGCGGCATTTCCGGCTTTGTCCTGCCCGCCGCCCTGTTGCTGGCCCCGTCCCTGACCGGTACGATAGACGGCCTTGCGGACCTCCGGCTTCCATTGTATGTGCTGGGGATCGGCGGCGGCGTCACCTTGCTCATGGCCTGCGTCAAAGCCTCGCAAACGCTCAGCAAGATGTTGAATGAGGCTGATGCTTAGACTTAACCTCTTGAAAAAGCAAATATCTAATCATTGCTGAGGCAAAGCCAACTCTCTTTGGGCAGGGTTTTTGTTGCGCAAAAACCCTGCCCAAAGCCATATTTGTCCCATCACAGCATATGGAATCGGAGGTGATGACCCATTGGAGTATCTGCGGAAACAGCGAGAGGGCACCCCGGAAGCCAGGACTGTGCACCCCCAGCCGCCTGCTTTCACGGAGATAGGCAACCAGGCCCTTCTGTCCCTGCTGGCAACACGGGAGGGGCGGTATCCTGCCCAGTCCGCGTCCGAGGGCCAGCTCCTGGCCGCCGCCATGCAGGCCAAGTTCCAGCGGCAGTTTGGCCAACCCATGGACGGTGTGCCAGTGCATTTCGATTGGGACGAGCCTGCCGAGTTTAGCCCCGGGAACCACACCTCCGGCAGCGGCGTTCCCACCCCCCCTGGACACGAAGGACGGGCAGGGCAAAGCCCTAACCTAACTGGCATCCCCACCCAGATGAAGCTGGACTTTGAGCAAAGGAGCGGGCTTTCCTTTGACGATGTGCGGGTGCATTATAATTCGGATAAGCCGGCAAAGATTGACGCGCTGGCCTATACCCAGGGGACGCAGGTGTATATGGGTCCCGGTCAGGAGCGGCATTTGCGGCATGAGCTGGGTCATGTGGTGCAGCAAAAGCAGGGCATCGTCCGGCCCACCACCTGGATCCGCGGGCTTCCGGTGAATGACTGTCCGGCATTGGAGCGGGCCGCGGATCAGGGGCCAAGCGCGCCAGTCGGCCCCCCCTCTCTACCCATTTCCCAGAGCACCGCGATACAGCGCTTCCACGTTGTCATGCCTGATCAGCTGACAGCTACAAATGGCTCCCCTGAACCCATCTTCTCCACACATAAAGTTGTGCATGACCCAACCGGTGGGACGGAAACTTCCAATCCCCCCTCCATTGGAAAAACCAATATCCATAAAAAATTAGAGAAAAAGATAATCGGCATCTTACATCAAATCCATCAGAAAGAAGCGGATTCTGAACAGGGAATTTCCCCTCGTATCAGGCAAAGTTCTTCTCAGACATCGAATCATGCTTCAGAAACGGATCAAGACACGCTCCCTTCTGCGTCTTGTTTCCCTGCCTCTTCATTCTGCTTTACGAGCTCCTCAACCAGCAGATATCATAAACGCTCTTCCTTTGATGACGAACTATCAAGTCTTTATGATCAATACTTTAGATTGTCAGGCCGGATCTCTGAGCCGCAGTTGCAGAATCGATCCCTGGGGGCACAATATTTTAACAGGGATCCCTTCATGATTGCAACAGATCAAAGGACTGCGCCACAGCGCAACCGGCTTGTCATAGTCGGGCCGCACAGCAAGCAGATACAAGTAGAGCAGGTCAAGTCCCGCTTCTATGTGGGCGAGGTTGAAGCAGACCAACGGCATCCCATGCTTGTTTCGGAACATGGTCAGTTTGCGCTTACTGCGCTGTATCCTGAACCGAAGGAGGTATACTTATCTGACCAAGCTTTCCAGCAGGTAAAGGAAAGGTTGGAGCACAGAAATCATGGCGCCCCGACCGGCAATGGCGATATAGAGCGCTCTCCCTTCTCCCTGGAAAAGAGGGGCCCATCCATTGAGGTAACTGTAAATGACAAGACGTATCAACTTCATCGATGCATTGTTCTTAAGGACCAACAGGCGCTTATCGCCCTGTCGACAACCGTCTGTAATTACATCAGGTTCAATGTTCTCGGTGATAATGGTACAAACGGCTTGTTTGTCAGCTTCGAGGAGAAGGATCAAAAATATGTGCCCTGGGGCTATCATCATGCCGCGATTCTTTGCAACGATGGCGATGACAATTTAACATTAGAAAACGGCGCCCGGAATGCTTGGCTTTTCAAGCAACTGGCGGAACGTCTTTCCATAGATGATCTGGTTGATTTAAAAAACTCGAGAAGAGGGTTCTCAGCGGTGAAAGAAATCTTGGAAGAGATGAACAAAACATGGCATTTCCGAATGTATGGTCCGGAAAAGCATGGCCAGGATATGGAACATCAACTCATATCCCGGTTTAAACGTCCAGGACAGCCATAGTCGAACTGAGGTTCCCAAAGGGGTATCCTTGGGATGCCCCTTCGGATCGGTGGGTTCTTTTTGGGCGGCGGCCTTTGGCCGCCGCCCTTTTGGAATTCAAGTCCCCGCTGCCTGGGCGGAAAAGGTTAGGCGTCGGTAAACACCTTGGCCATGATCTTCCACCCCTCCTCATCCTTCTTCAAGGCATGGAAGTCCACGTAGTTGGCCCCGTGGTAGTTCTCCAGCGTGATGCGGATAACCGCGATGTCCTGTACTGCGTCCAAGACGTCCACCCGGGCCACACAGTCTGTCGGGCCGGCTTGGGTGGCACTGTCAAACAGGGTCTGGATGGGCACGCCATTGATGGTGGCGCTCTGGTGGAACGCGGGCTTCATCAGCCCCCCATCCCCCTTGGCACAGCCGTCCACATACCGCTGCGCGGCGCGCAGGATCTCTTCATAGTCCTTCACTTTCAGCTCTTTCATAGCTTGTGGCCTCCCATTCGATAATGTGCCGGAGGGCTTGACAGCTTCCGGCCCTTCCGCTATCATCATAGCATGGGCTTTCAAAATTTCAAGTACGCACATTGGGGTGTGGTACTTACCAAAAGGAGAGTGCCCCCATGGGACAACGCTGCATCGCCAACGAATGCCTGGGCTCCACCGGGTTTAGCTATACCCTGTCCCTCATCAACGGCAAATACAAGATGACCGTCCTCTATACCCTGATGGAGTTCGGGGTGGTGCGCTTCAATGAGATGAAGAAGTACATCGGCGGCATCTCCTACAAAACCCTCAGCTCCACCCTGAAGGAGCTGGAGTCCGACGGACTGGTCCACCGGGAAGAGTACCCCCAGATCCCACCCAAGGTGGAGTATAGCCTGACTCCCCGGGGCCAGTCCCTCATCCCCATTCTGGATCAGATGTGCGAGTGGGGGGACCAGAACCGACTGTGAATCAAATGAAGGGCCAGGCCCCTGCCGCCTAAGCGGCAGGGGCCTGGCCCTTTTCTTGAAACGATCAGCTACGCCCCGCAAACAGGGCCCGGATGGCGTTGAGCACCGCCAGGATCATCACCCCCACATCGGCGAAGATGGCAAGCCACATATTGGCCACCCCCAGGGCCACCAGCAGCAGGCAGGCCAGCTTTACCCCGATGGCAAAGACGATGTTCTGATAGACGATGGCCAGGCACTTTCGGGAGATGCGGATGGCCTGGGCGATCTTCCTGGGGTCGTCGTCCATGAGCACCACGTCGGCCGCCTCGATGGCCGCGTCCGAGCCCATGGCCCCCATGGCCACGCCGATGTCCGCCCGGCTGAGCACCGGCGCGTCGTTGATGCCGTCGCCCACAAAGGCCAGCTTTTCCCGCTCCCCCTCGGTCTGTAAAAGCGCCTCTACCCGCTCAACCTTGTCCCCGGGCAGCAGCTGGGCGTGCACCTGGTCAATCCCCAGCTGGGCTGCCACCTGATCGGCCACCGGCTGGGCGTCTCCGGTGAGCATCACCGTCCGGCGCACCCCAGCCTTCTTCAGCTCCTGGATGGCCTGCTGAGCGGTGGGCTTCACCCGGTCTGCGATGACGATGTGCCCCGCGTATGCCCCGTTCAGCGCCATGTGAATGATGGTGCCCACGCTGTGGCAGGGCCGGAAGGGGATGCCCAGGCGCTTCATGAGCTTTTCGTTGCCCGCGGCCACCTCCATCCCGTCCACCTGGGCAATGACGCCGTTTCCACTGATCTCCTGAATCTCCCCCACTCGGGAACGGTCTATGGGCCTGCCATAGGCCCGCTGCAAGCTCTTGCTGATGGGGTGGGACGAGGCGCTCTCGGCCAGGGCGGCGTACTCCACCAGCTTGGCCTGCTCCATGGAGCTGTGGTGGATGGCGTTGACCTCAAACACCCCCTGGGTCAGGGTGCCCGTCTTGTCAAACACCACGGTCCTGGTCTGGGACAGGGCCTCCAGATAGTTGGATCCCTTCACCAGCACCCCGGCTTTGCTGGCCCCGCCGATGCCGGCAAAAAAGGACAGGGGGATGCTGATCACCAGGGCACAGGGACAGCTGGCCACCAGGAAGGTCAGGGCGCGATAGATCCAGGTGCCCCAGTCCCCGTCCAGCCCCAGCCCCGCCAGGCCCACCAGTGGCGGCACCACGGCCAGCACCAGGGCCGCGCCGCACACCGCCGGGGTGTACACCCGGGCAAACCTTGTGATGAAGTCCTCCGACCGGGACTTGCGGGAGCTGGCATTCTCCACCAGATCCAGGATCCGGGACACGGTGGACTCCCCGAAAGGCTTGGTGGTGCGCACCCGCAGCACCCCCGTCAGATTGATACAGCCGCTGATGATCTCGTCGCCCTGCCCAACCTCTCGGGGCAGGCTCTCCCCGGTCAGGGCGCTGGTGTTCAGGGTAGAGCTGCCCTGGTCCACCACCCCGTCCAGCGGCACCTTCTCCCCCGGCTGCACCACGATGAGCGTCCCCACCTCCACCTCGTCCGGATCCACCCGCTCCAGCCTGCCCTCCCGCTCCACATTGGCGTAGTCGGGGCGGATGTCCATCAGGGCGCTGATGTTCCGGCGGCTCTTGCCCACGGCATAGCTCTGGAACCACTCGCCCACCTGATAGAACAGCATCACCGCAATGGCCTCGGTGTAGTCCCCGCTGCCCGCGTACAGCGCCAGGGCAATGGCGCCGATGGTGGCCACTGCCATGAGGAAGTTCTCGTCAAAGATCTGCCCATTGCGGATGCCCCTGCCCGCCTTGAGCAGGATATCGTAGCCAATGATCAGGTAGGGTACCAGGTAAAGCGCAAAGCGCAGCCATCCCTGGACTGGAATCAGGTTCAAAGCGATCAGCAGCACCGCCGCCACCAGGATCCTGGCCAGCATCCTGCGCTGTTTCTTACTCATCTTCACCACCTCAGTTTCCCATTCAACAATTAAATACTTATTTATTTGTTTGTGGCTAAGAAAGCGCCCTCGGCCAGGGGCGCATTGCCTGGGGCGCTTTCTCCTTCCTGTTGATCAGAGGTAGACCTCGCAGTCGCTCTCCACCCGTTTGCAGTTCTTCCGCACCTGCTCCATCACCGCTTTGGGGTCGTGCCCCTCGGCAAACTCCACGATCATCTTCAGGGTCATGAAGTTCACCGTAGCGGCCTGGACGCCCTCAGTCTTGCGGGCAGCCTGCTCCATCTTGTCCGCGCAGCTGGCGCAGTCCACTTCAATCTGATAGGTTTTTTTCATGTGATGCTTCCCCTTTCGGACAAGATTATTTATCAATTAAATAATCTTTTAATTCTAATCGCATCATACGCTGTCTGGGCCATCTTGTCAACCACTTTCCATCAGATCCTTCCAATTGGGCAAACTCTGCTTCCAATTCGGCATCTTTCTGCCTGGGTCAGGCTGGGACGAGTCGGGGAAAGCCGCCCCAGCCCGCCTCAGGTCAGAAACAGCCCCAGCTGGTAGACCAGGAAGGTGACTGCCCAGGCCACCGCCAGCTGAAACAGAGCGGTAAAGCCCATCCAGGCCCAGCTGCCCGATTCCTTCCGGATGGTGGCCAGAGTGGCTGCGCAGGGGATGTAGAGCAGGCAAAACACCATCAGGCACAGGGCGTTGAGAGGCCCGAAGCCAATCCCGGCCAGGGCGGCGGCGAAGGCGTCCATCCCCTCCGGGGCGGCGGCGTTGGCCACGCCGAAGAGCACCGCGCAGCTGGACACCACCACCTCTTTGGCTGAGATGCCCGCAATCAGCGCCACCACGATCTGCCAAAAGCCCAGCCCGATGGGGGCAAAGACCGGCACCAGCCAGCGGCCGATATGGGCCCCAAAGCTGGCCCCCATCCCGCCGGAGTAGCCCTGGGGTCCGAAGTTCAGCACCAGCCAGAGCAGCAGGGTGGCCAGAAAGATGGTGGTGCCCGCCTTGCCCAGGTAGTCCTTCACCTTTTCCCAGACATAGATCGCCACCGTCCTGCCGTCCGGCAGCTTGTAGTCGGGCAGCTCGATCATCAGGTAGTTGACGCTGCCCCGCCGGTCCAGCAGGTGGAGCACCCAGGACACCCCGATGGCCACCCCGATGCCGATCAGGTACATGGAGTAGGCCACCACCATGGCGCTGTTGGGGAAGAACAGCTGGGAAAACAGGATGTAGATGGTCAGCCGGGCGTTGCAGCTCATGAAGGGGGTGACCAGCATCACCTTATACCGGTCCCGCCGGTTCTCCAGCGCCCGGGAGGCCATGAGGGCGGGTACCGTGCAGCCAAAGCCCAGCAGCATGGGGATGAACGCCTTGCCAGACAAGCCCAGCCTGCTCATGATTCCCTCCATCACATAGGCCACCCGGGCCATGTAGCCGCTGTCCTCCAGCAGGGCCAGGCAGAGGAAGAGGATCAGGATGTTGGGCAGGAAGGTCACGATACTCCCCACCCCGCCGATCACCCCATCCACCACCAGGGAGGACACCACCCCATTGACCTGGGCCACGGCCAGAAAGTCCGCCACCCCACCGGACAGCCAGCCCACGGCCAGCTCAAAATACCCCTTGATCCAGTCGCCTATGGTAAAGGTGAGGAAAAAGGCACCGGCCATGATGGCCAGGAAGGCGGGGATCCCCCACACCGGGTGGGTGAGCACCCGGTCAACCCGCTGAGTGAGCAGGTCCTGGCGCTGCTTGTGCAGCAGCACCTCATGGAGGATCTCCTCGATGAATTCATATTTCTGATTGACGATATCCGATGCGCAGTCCTCGGAAAGCCCCTGGGGCAGCTCCAACGGATAGCGCTGGGTGATCTCCCGATCCCCCTCCAGCAGCTTCAAAGCGTGCCAGCGGTAGTTGTCCAGCTGGGGATAGCGCCGCTCCAGCTGGGCCGTGAGCTGGTCGATCTGATCCTCGATGCCGTCTGAGTAAACCATGGCGTACCGCGCATGGCGCTCCTCCCTTCCGCCGCCTCCCCGGTGGTGATGGATCAGGCAGTCGGGCTGGGTGCATCCCCTGTGGTGGACGGCGGCGTGGAGCAGGATGTCCAGCCCCCGGCGCTTCCGGGCCGACACCGGGATCACCGGGATGCCCAGCATCTCTGGCAGGCGGTGCAGGTCGATCTCCATGCCCCGCTTCTCCACGATGTCCATCATGTTCAGGGCCAGCACCACCGGCTTGCCCAGCTCCAGCAGCTGCAGCGTCAGATACAGGCTGCGCTCCAGGGTAGAGGCGTCGGCCACGTTGATCATCACATCCACCTCATCGCTGAGGATGAACTGCCGGGCCACCGTCTCCTCCATGGTGTAGGAACTCAGGCTGTAAGTGCCGGGCAGGTCCACCAGCCGGATGTCCAGGCCATGGTCCTGGATGGCCCCCTCCACCCGTTCCACCGTGACCCCCGGCCAGTTAGCCACCTTCAGGTTGGCCCCGGTGTAGGCGTTGAACAGGGTGGTCTTGCCGCAGTTGGGGTTGCCGATGAACCCGATGGTCATCCCCCCGCTCATGCCTCGTCCTCCACTTCGATGTTCCGGGTGATATAGGCCCCCAGGGCAAACCTGGCCCCCCGCAGCCGGATGATGAGGATGCCATCCCCCTTCCGGTTGAGGACGGACACCGGCGTCCGCCGGGTCATCCCCAGCGCCTCCAGCCGGCGCTGGACCTGAAAGGGTAGGTGGATCTCCTTCACCCGGTAAGTTTGTCCGATCTGCCCGTGCCGCAAACGCATCTGTACGCCCCCTATGCATTGGTGTTTTCGCTTTTTATCTTACTCCACAGCAGGCCAGGCCGCAAGTCCAAATCTCCCCCAAAATCCCATGCGTTGACTTTTCCCGCTCAATTGTATATACTGGCTGCAAACGCAGCGGCTGGACAGCCCGTGCGCCGCACCGCAAAGGGGGAACCGGGATGACGGGGAAACCACTGCCCCATGACCATGGGCAGAAAACAGAGGCCATTCTGGAACGGGTACCCCGGCTGGATCAGTTCCAGACCGTGGCCGACATCTTTAAGCAGCTGGGCGACGGCAGCCGGATCCGCATCTTCTGGCTGCTTTGCCATTGCGAGCAGTGCGTCATCAACCTGTCCTCCATGGTGGAGATGAGCAGCCCGGCGGTCTCCCACCACCTGCGCCAGCTCAAGAGCGGCGGGCTCATCGTCAGCCGCCGGGAAGGCCGGGAGGTCTACTACAAGGCGGCCCAAACCCAGCGTGCCCAGTTGCTGCACCACATGATCGAGGCCATGGTGGAGATTGCCTGTCCCTCCCCTTGATCCTATGCCCAGAGGAGGGATTCCATGATGCGAGCGGAATTTGCCCGGCTGGAGCAGTCCCTGGCCCGGGTACCCATGGGCTGCTTGGCCGTGGAGCGGCACGCCGGGGAGGACGGTCCCACCCCCTTCCCCTCCGGCCTACGCGCCCAAGTGGACGGCCGGGGGGCGGTGGGGGTCTACCAGCCCCTGCCCGGCGTACAGGTGTGCCTGTGGCGCTTTGCCGCCAGCCGGGTGGACTTCGCCCCTGCCGCGTCGGGCTCCGTCCTGGCGGTCACCCACTGCCGGCTGGGCCGGGTGGTGTGGGATCCGGAGGAGAACGCCCCAGGGGAGCTGGATGCGGGGGAGGTGGCCCTGGGCCATCTGGGCAAGGGTGGGATAGCCCTGCGCTTCCCCTTGGACGCTTTTCAAGGGGTGTCCATGCTGCTCAGCCCGGAGGCGCTGGAGCGGAGCTGTCCCCCGTTTCCCGGGCTGGACGGCGGGGTTCTGGAGCATCTCCCCCCTGATCACGGCGCCGCCACCCTTCCAGGCGACCCGGACGCGGCCTGCATCTTCGATCCCCTCTACCGCGCCCCGCCCGCCCACCTGTCCCCCCTGTGCGCGCTGAAGGCCCAGGAGCTGCTGCTGTGGCTGGCCCGGCAAGGCCCCAGCCTTGCCTCGCCCATCCCCTACCCCGCCCAGCAGGAACGGGTGATCCGGGAGATCCACCGCCTACTCACCACCCACCTGGACCGGCGCTTCACCATCCAAGAGCTCTCCCGGCGCTACCTCATCAACACCACCACCCTGAAGCAGCGCTTCAAAGCGGCGTATGGGCTACCCATCGCCGCCTATATGAAGCGCTACCGTGTCCGCCGGGCCGCCCAGCTGCTGCTGGAACCGGACGTGCGCATCGCCGATGTGGCCTCTCAGGTGGGCTATGGAACCCAGGGAAAGTTCACCCAGGCCTTCCAGGACGTGCTGGGCCAGTCCCCCTCCCAGTACCGCAGACAGCGCCTTGCCCGGCCCGGCCCACCCCCGGAGGATCCCTCCGTCGGGCCCAGCCCTTCATTTTGACAAAGGAGCGTCCCCTATGGCACAGACTTTAACCTTTCTCATCTTGCTCACCCTGCTCACCGGCGTGGGCGGACTCGCCCTGGGCGGCGGCCTGGCCGCCCTGCTCCGCCGGGAGTCCTCCCGGGCCACCGGCCTGCTGCTCTCCTTCACCGCAGGGCTGATGCTGTGTATCGTGTCCTTTGACATGGTGCCCCATGCCATGGAGGCCACCGGGGCAGACTATCTGCCTCCCCTCTTTCTGGTGGCCGGATTTGCCCTCACCTTCCTGCTCAACGCCTGGATTGACAAGAGCGCCCACCACAGCCACGGACATGGCTCCCACCACTGCGCCTGCGGCCGCCATGACCTGCACACCGCCGGCATCGTGCTGGCCGCGGCGGTGGCCCTGCACAATATGCCCGTGGGCATGGCCGTGGGCACCACCGTGGCCGCCCACGGCATCTGCTGGGCCAGCACCCTCTCCGCCGTCACCATCGGGCTGCACAACATCCCGGAGGGGATGAGCATCGCCCTCCCCCTACTCCATGACGGAAGCAAGGTCCGCGGCGCGGTGGGGGTGGCCGCCCTCAGCGGGTTGCCCACCGTGGCCGGCGCCCTGGTGGGCTACTTCATCGGCGGCCACACCCCTATGGCCCTGTCCATCCTGATGAGCATCGCCGGCGGGGCCATGCTCTATGTGGTCTTCTTCGAGCTGCTGCCCGAGGCTGGCCGTCAATGGCGTTCCCGCTGGACCGTCCTGGCCACCGTGGTGGGCTTTGCCCTGGGTGTGCTGCTCCTGCTCACCCCCGGCCACAGCCACGCCCATTGAGCACAAAAAACCAGCGGCAGGGGAAACGCCCCCGCCGCTGATACGATTGGCCCGCCCCTGCAGGGGCGGGCCTTTCTCACATCAGTTTTACAGTGAAGAACACCGCCTGGCAAAACAGCCAGCCAATCAGGCCAAAGATGAGGTAGAGCGCCGCCGACGTGCCCAGCACCAGTCCGACCGCCAGCGCTGCCGCCACAATCCCGCAGGTGACCCAGGTGCTCACATAGTGGGAGCGCACCGGCATCAGCCGCCTGCCGCCCAGCACCCCGCCCGACTGCCGCAGCCGCCAGCACAGCGCTGCGGCCCCGGCCAGCACCATCCAGACCACGAGGAAACATCCTACGACCGCCCCGGGATGGCTGGGATAGTAAGCCCGATGGAGCCATAGCGCCGCGATCCCGCCTCCAGTAAGGACCGTGTTGACAAAGAAAGAGCGCTGGTAGAGGAAGTAGACCAGGATGAGCCCCGCCCCGATGGCCGGCAGCACCAGCAGCACCCGCACCCCTTCATCATAGAAGTGGTAAGCCACCCAGGACACTGCCAGCAGGAAGATGGCCGCTCCAGTCAGGATCCTTGAGCGCAGCACACCCTTGCCCCGCCGGGCCGCCTGCACCGCCCACACCGCGGCTGCCGCCGCCAGCGCGATGCCCAGGAAGCGGTACACCCGGAAAAACAGGAGCAGCCCCTGGGCCACCGACACCCGCCAGGCCGCACCGGTGATGTCCACATAAAAATACTTGACAAGCAGGACAACCAGCTCCGCCACCACCGCGACCAGCAGCCAGAGCAGCATCCGGTGAAAGGCCGCGTCCTCCGCCTGGCGGCGTTTGCTCTGCTGTTCCTTGTCGGTCATTCTCATCATTCCTTTTTTCAATCATCGGGCAAAATCCCGCAGCCGCAGCGCAGCAGCTGCAGAAAAGCATGATATAGTATAGCAGAAATCCCCGCCCTTTGCAACCAGAAAACCTCCCGTCCGACCCTGCCGCCCGGGAATTGCCCGGTTTCCCCTTGCTCCTTTGCCCATCCCGGCCTATAATAGGGTCAGCCAAACGGAAAGGATGCTGAGCGCAATGCTGTCAGACAAAGAGTTAGTGGACCTTGCCTTCCAGATGCTGGAGCGTTCCTATGTCCCCTATTCCAAGTTCCCCGTGGGCGCCGCCTTGGTGTGCTCTGACGGAACCGTATTCACCGGCTGCAATGTGGAGAACGCCGCCTACGGTTCCACCATCTGCGCCGAGCGCACCGCCCTGGTCAAGGCGGTGAGCGAAGGGCGCCGGGATGATCTGGAGCGCATCGCCGTCGTGGGTAACAGCGCCGACTACTGCTGGCCCTGCGGGGCCTGCCGGCAAATGCTCTATGAGTTCAACCCCAACCTTACGGTGCTGGTGGCCCGGGCCGACCGGCAGTTTGTCTCTTTCCCGCTGCATGAGCTGCTGCCCCACGGGTTCGGCCCCAAGGCGCTGACCCAGGCCGAATAGCCGTCGCAGCCTGGCCGGTCAGCGTTGATTTTTGTCAAAACATCAAAACTTTCCAGCATTTCTTCCCTGCCCCCGCACAAACTATCCCCGTGGAGGCAAGGAGGTTTTCAACCATGTTTTTGGATAAATTGGCCCTGACTTTGGCCGTCATTGGCGGCCTGAACTGGGGCGCCATCGGTCTGTTCAACTTTGACCTGGTGGCCTTCCTCTGCGGTGGCTCCGGGACCTGGCTGGCCCGCATCATCTATACGGTGGTGGGCATCGCCGCCCTGTGGTGCATCACGCTGCTGTTCCGCAGTGAGCGCGCCCCCCGCAGCAGCCACGCATAAGCCCCATACCGGCGCAAGGGAAATCCCTTGCGCCGGTCTATTTTTCGGCCTATTTTAGCCACGCACTCAACTTGCCCGACTCCACTTCCACCACGCCATAGCCCGGCCGCTCCCGCACGCCGCCCGCCGTTCCCGGGTTGAACAGCCAGGGCCCAGCCCCCGCCGGCAGGTTCAATCCCTGGTGGGTGTGGCCAAAGCAGACCATATCCACCCCCGCCTGCCGCCCGGCGGCCATCAGCCCATCCAAGCCCGACTTTGCCCTTTGCAGATGGCCGTGCACCAGCAGAAAGCGCGCCCCCTCCACCTCCACAAGCAGCTCATCCGGCCCCGCCTCCCAGTCGCAGTTGCCCCGCAGCACATCCATGGGAAGGCTTGGATACCGGCCGGCCAGGGCCTGTCCATCCCGCAGGTTGTCCCCCAGGAAGAACACCCGGTCAGGACGCTCCCGCTCCACAGCCGCGGCCATCCGGCCCACCTGTCCATGGGAGTCTGAAAAAATTGCGATCTTCACAGGGTTCACCCTTTCCCGCTTGCTACATATACTGGGACAGGAAACCCCACCCGGGGTTTCATCGGAAACGGAGGGAATTGCCATGCCAGGCTTCGATTCACTGCGCAACGACCCCCAGGCCTCCCGGCTACTGGGCGACTCGGCCAAGCTGGAACAGCTCAAGGACGCGCCGGAGACCCAAAAACTCTTTGACATGCTCCGCCAAGGGACCGGGGGCGAGCTGGAGCAGGCTGCCGGCAAGGCCGCCAAAGGGGATACCGGACAGCTGATGGGCGCCATCCGCCGGCTGATGGCCGACCCGGAGGGAGCCCAGCTGATCCAGAAGATGAAGGAGAAACTGAAATAACAACAGCTCTGGAGGGGAGGGGCGTGGCGTGAGTGAACTGGAGGAAAAGCTGGAGGGGATCCTGAGCAATCCCAAGGCCATGGAGCAGATCTTCTCCCTGGCCCAGTCCCTGGGGAAAGGCTCCGCCTCCGCCCCGCCCCCCGCCGGCGATCCCCCGCCCCAACGGGAGACGCCCCCCGCCCCGGCCGCCGAGCCAGAGGGCGGCGGCCTGCTGGGCGCCCTGAGCCAGGTGGACCCCCGCCTGATCTCCGGGGCAGTCCAGCTGATGAGCCGGTACAACAGCCAGGACGACGGCCGGGTGGCCCTGCTCCACGCCCTGCGCCCCTTTGTCAAGGAGCGCCGCTACGCCCGGCTGGACCAGGCCATCCAGATCGCCAAGCTCTCTCGGCTGATCCGGATGGGGCTGGAGCTGCTGCGCCCAAGGGAGGATCCCCATGTATAACCACTATCAGGGAAACCCAGAGTTCATCGTCCTGGACGCCGAGCCGGAGGACACCCGGGATCAGGCCCAGCCCGAACCTCAGCCAGCCCAGGCCCCAACCTCCGGCCACTCCCCCGTACTGGGCGAGCTCACCGGCAGCCTGGGCCAGCTGCTGGGCGGTTTGCGCAAGCACTTCTCCCTGGAGCGGCTGGACACCGGGGACATCCTGCTGGTGCTGATCATCCTCTTCCTCTACCTGGAGGGGGATAACCTGGAGCTGGTGATCACCCTTGGGCTGATGCTGCTGCTGGGCCTGGGGGAGGATTGATCACTCCCGGGGCGACGTCCCGTCAGGCAGGACAAACCAGTCCCCTGGCCCGGACAGGGGGCTGGTGAGCTGGCGGGAGCTCATCTCGTACACCACCTGCCCCTCCGACTCGGTCTGGGCGGCGATGAGCAGGCCGCTGTTCACCGAGATCCAATACCGGTATAGGTAGCCCAGCTGCTCGTGCTCAAACTCCACATAGATGCAGTCCTGCCCGTCCCGCTCCACATAGCCTGCTTGGGTAATCCCGGCCGGATCCAGCGCCAGCACGTCCTCATAGGTGGGCAGGCGCTGGGCCAGGTCGGCACTCTGATCGCCGGCGGGGGCCCGGTAAACCTGGTCCTGGCCGTCATACCACAGCCAGAGCTGCCCGTCGCCCACAAGGGAGCACTCCACCAAGCCGGAGGGCAAGGTGGTCTCGGTGCGCACCCAGCCGCCCTCCACCCAGACCTGGGCGGCGATGGAGCCCACCGCCTCCCCATCCTCCAGGTAGGTCGCCGAAACGCTCCGGCTGTAACTCTCATACCGGCTCAGGCTGGAAATGGCCAGCTGGACAGTCTGAGGCGTGATCTCCACCGGGATGCCCCCAGCCGCCGGATCTCCGGTGGCCTGTCCCGGGGTGGAAGAGGCGTTCAGTCCAGGCGCCTCCAGCTCCGGGGTCTGGATGAACAGGTTCAGCCCAAAGCTATACAGCACCGCCACCAGCACCACGCAGGCGATGAGCACCGCCAGGATGGTCCGCTTTCTCTCCTCCAAATCACTCCCCCCTCTCCACGCTGGACAGCAGCCTTCAGCCCTGGCCGGAAAAGGCCGCCGGCGGCTGGGGCAGCCGCCCAAAGGCATAGGCGATGGCGTCGGCGATCCGGCGGCAGGCCCGCCCATCCCCATAGGGGTTGACTGCATGGGCCATCTGGCCATAGGCCGACGGGGACTCCAGAAGCTCTGCGCTCAGCTCCAGGATCCGTCCGGTCTCCACCCCCGCGATCTTCACCGTGCCCGCCTCCACCGCCTCGGGCCGCTCCGTCTCCCGGCGCAGGACAAGCACCGGCTTGCCCAGGGCGGGAGCCTCCTCCTGTAGGCCGCCCGAGTCGGTCATCACCAGGTAGCTGCGGGCCATCAGGTTGTGCATCTCGTCCGCCGCCAAGGGTGGGATCAGATGCACGTTGTCCAGCCCATCCAGATGGCGGTGGGCGGCCTGCTGCACCACGGGGGACAGGTGCACTGGATAGATCAGCTCCACCTGGCGGGGATAACGCCGGGCCAGCTGGGCCAGGGCCGAGAGAATCTGCTCCATGGGCTGGCCGTAGTTCTCTCGCCGGTGGCAGGTCACCAGCACCACCTTCCGGCCCTCATAGTCAATCTGATTGAGGATCTCAGTTGTAAAATGATAGTCCTTTACCACTGTTGTTTGCAAAGCGTCAATCACCGTGTTCCCGGTGACATATACCCCTTGGGTGATCCCCTCCCGGGCCAGGTTGTCCCGGTTGGAGGGGGTGGGGCAAAAGTGCAGCGTGGCCAGGCGGCCCACCAGGGAGCGGTTGAGCTCCTCTGGAAAGGGGGCGTACCGGTCTCCGGTGCGCAGCCCGGCCTCCACATGGCCCACGGCGATCTTCTGATAAAAGGCGGCCAGCGCCCCGGCAAAGGTGGTGGAGGTATCCCCATGGACTAGCACCAGGTCTGGCCTGGCCTGCTCCAGCACCCCCTCCAGGCCCAGCAGGCACTTGCTGGTGATGGTGGACAGGCTCTGCCGCGGCTCCATGATGTCCAGGTCAAACTGAGGCCGGAGCTGGAAGATGTCCAAAACCCCGTCCAGCATCTGCCGGTGCTGGGCGGTGACGCAGCAGCAGGTTTCAAACTCCTTCCGCCCCTCCAGCTCCTTGACCAGGGGGGCCATCTTGATGGCCTCCGGCCGGGTACCAAAGATGGCCATCACCTTGATTGCCCCCTCAGCGCTCAGACGGACCATGCTCTTCCTCCCCTCCCTCGTCCTTCCCCTCTGTTGGCTGGCCGGGCCGAGCGCCCCCCGTGTGCCCCGCCACCAGCACCCGCCAGGCCAGCAGCGCGGCCAGGGCCGCCGCCGCCAAAAAGATCATGGCCCGCAGCGCCCCGCTGGTGGTGAGCACCACCGCGGACAGCCCCAGGATGGCGGAAATCACATAGAGCATCCCCACCGCCTGCTTCTGGGACAGGCCCATGTCGATCAGCCGGTGATGGACGTGGCTGCGGTCTGGACGCATGGGGCTTTGCCCCTTGGACAGCCGGCGGATCACGGCAAAGCACACGTCGAAGATGGGCAGGCCCAGCACCAGGAATGGGGCCACAAAGGAGATGATGGTGTACATCTTGAACATCCCCTGGATGGACATATTGGCCATGATGAAGCCCAGGAAAGTGGCCCCTGTGTCCCCCATGAAGATCTTGGCCGGATTGAAGTTATAGGGCAGAAACCCAATGCAGGCCCCCACCAGGGCGCCCATGATCATGGCCACGTTCAGCTCGCTGACCAGCAGGGCAATGACCAGCATGGTAGCCGAGCTGATGGTGGACACCCCGCAGGCCAGCCCGTCCAGCCCGTCGATGAGGTTGACCGCGTTGGTGATCGCCACCACCCAGACCACCGAAAGGACGATGGCCAGCCAGTCCTCCAGCACCCAGACCGGATTGTCGCTGAGCAGGTTGGGGTTGGACAGGATGCGGATCTGGTTGCCCGCCAGCACGGATACCAGCGCCGCGGCAATCTGCACCACAAACTTCAGCTTGGCCGGCAGGGCGTGGATGTCGTCAAACACCCCCAGCACCACGATGATCACCGCCCCCAGCAGCATCCCCCGCTCCTCTCCATTCAGCGGCACCATCAGCACCACCGCGAACATGAAGCCCAGGAAGATGGCCAGCCCACCCAGGCGGGGAATGGGTCGGTTGTGCATCCTCCGGTTGTCCTTTGGCACGTCGATGGCCCCCACCTTTACCGAGAAGGCCTTGACCAGCGGGGTGAGCACACAGGCCATCACCGCCGCCAGCAGCAGGGTGAGCAGGATCATGCCCACGCTGCCCATATCCAGCGCCTGGCCCGGCTGTGCAATCGTCGCTATATTTGGCATCTCACCGCAGCTCCTCTCTCGGCTTACAGGGCCACAAACCCCACTTTTCGATAGACCTTGCGCAGGGTCTTGTCGGCCACATAGCCCGCCCGCTGCGCACCCGCGCGGTACACCTGCTCCAGATAGGCCTTATCCTTCAGGATGCGCTCGGCCTCCTCCCGGATGGGGCGCAGCGCCTCGATCACCGCCTCCCCCACCGCCGGCTTGAACACGCCGTAGCCCTGGCCGTCAAACTCCCGCTCGATCTGGGCATAGTCCTTGCCAGTGACGGCGGAATAGATGTTCATCAGGTTGGCCACCCCAGGCTTGGCCGCCGGGTCGTAGCGCACGCACCGCTGGGTATCGCTGTCGGTCACCGCCCGCTTGAACTTGCGCTGGATGTCCTCCGGCCGCTCCATGAGGAACACGCACCCCTCGGGGGCGGACTTGCTCATCTTGCTGTCCGGCGCGGTCAGCCCCATGATCCGGGCCCCCGCCTTGGGGATATACGGCTCGGGCATTTTGAACACTTCGCCGTAGATGCCGTTGAAGCGCTGGACGATATTCCGGGTCAGCTCCACGTGCTGCTTCTGATCCTCCCCCACCGGCACATAGTCGGGCTGGTAGAGCAGAATGTCCGCAGCCATGAGGGCCGGGTAGGTAAACAGCCCCCCGTTGACGTTGTCCCCGTGCTTGGCCGACTTGTCCTTGAACTGGGTCATCCGGGACAGCTCCCCAAACATGGTAAAGCAGTTGAGCACCCAGCCCAGCTGGGCGTGCTGGGGCACATGGGACTGGATGAACAGGGTGTTGCGCTCCGGATCCAGGCCGCAGGCGATGTACTGGGCCAGCTGCTCCAGGGTGCGCCGGCGCAGATCGGCGGGGGTCTGCCGCACTGTGATGGTGTGCAGGTCTGCCATAAAATAGTAGCAGTCAAACTCCTCCGCCCGGTCCCGCCAGTTCTGGATGGCCCCCAGGTAGTTGCCCAGGTGCAGATCCCCGCTGGGCTGGATGCCGGAGAGCATAACCTTCCGCTTTGCTTGTGCTTCCATTGTGCTCACACCTTTTCCTCATGATCTCCCCCCGGCGGCCTGGGGAGGCTACCCCTGCCCTGTCCCCTCCAGGTAGCGGGCAGGGTCTACCGGCACCGCGTCCGACCACAGCCGCTCCAGGGCATAGAACTGCCTGGCCTGGACGGTGAACACGTGGACCACCACCGCCGAGTAGTCCAGCAGGGTCCACTCCCCGCCCCGGTGCCCCTCGATGTGGTGGGGCGCCTCCCCCCTCAGGTCCATGGCCTCCTCCACCGCCTCGCACAGGGCTCGCACCTGGGTGGCGGAGGCCCCTGTACACAGCACGAAGTAATCGGCCAACGTGGTCTGGTCCCGGGTATAAAGCACCCGGATGTCCTCTCCCTTCTTCCCGTCCAAAGCCCGTACGGCAATGGCGGTCAGTTCTTCCGCTGTCAACAAAGTTGCCGCTCCTTTCCTTGCCTTTATGGCTGCGTCTCCGTCTCATCCTGGACTTCCACCGGGTCGGTGGGGGTGGAGGTGGCAGACGGTGGGTCCCCCGCCCCAGGTTGGTCTGACGCCACAGGCTCCTGGGAGGCTGACGGCCCCCCTGGCCCCTCCGGCTCCTGGGTCGCCCCTGGCTCCTGGGACACCTCCGGCTCCTGGGTCGCCGGGGCGCTGGACTGGGGCGGCTGGGAGGCGGCTGGGGCGCTGGGCAGCACCGACGGCTCCGGCTCCGGGGTGGATACCACAGATGGAATGCCCGCCGAAGGGTCGGCCAACACCCCGGTGCTGGAGGACAGAGTGCCGTTGCTGTTCACTGTGATCAGGTCCAGCTCGTTGAGGGTCACCTCGTCCACAAAGGGATTGAGGGACTCGTTGATCAGCTCCAGCAAGGCGCTCTGGTTTGGGTAGACCCGGCCGTAGTAGGGGTTGCCCTGAGCCACGCCGTAGTAGGGCATGGTGACGAAGTTCACATCGTCCACGCTCAGCCCACCCAGCACCGCCTGGGAGCCGAACCAGAACAGGTTCTCAATGGTCAGGTCGCTGGTGACGTTCTGCCCGAACAGGGAGGCCAGCTCCCCAATCTTGGTGATGTTTCGCAGCTGGAGGGTCTGGCTGAGCACCGCTTTGAGAAAGTCATTGCGCATCTCAATCCGGGTGATGTCGCTGCCGCCCCCCGGGTTTCCATAGGGGCTGCCGTAATTGTTGTGCCGCCAGCGGATCACCTTCATGGCGTCCTCCCCGTTGAGGAACTGGTTGCCCGGCTCGAAGTGGATATGCAGGTCCTGATAGGGATCATCATAATCCATATGGTACGGGATGTCAAACCAGACCCCGCCGATGGCGTCCACCATCTGGCCCACGATCTGCCAGTCGATCATGACGTAGTAGTCGGGGACAAAGCCCACCAGCTCGGCCACCTCGCTCTTCAGCCCCTGGGCCCCTTCCTCCCCCTGGCCGTACCGGTTGTATACCGCGTTGAGCATCTTCTGGGTCACCGACCGGCCGCTGGAGTTGATCAGGGTGTCCCGGGGGAAGGACATTACCGTGGCCTGCTGGTTGGTCACGTCGTAGGACACCAGCATCATCACGTCGGTCAGCCCCGAGGTCTCGTCGGGCCCAAAGATCAGGATGGTGTAGAAGTCCTCGCTCTTGCGCGCCCCGCTCACCTTGGGCTGGACCGAGTCGATGTCCACCCCCGCGCTGCTGTCCGGCCTCCCGCTGGCATTGGGGTCGCCCCCGGGTAGCTCGGGCCGCCGCACCCACCGGCTCCACAGCGCGGCAATGGTGGCCGCCAGCACCATGATCACCGCCAGCACGATCAGGATGATCGCCCGCCGCCACTCCTTCCGCCGCCCACCGGGCGCCTCTCTCTTTCTGTTGCCGTGGTTTGCCGTCATAGTGAAAGCCCTTTCCGCAGTGTCTGCTCCGCTTCCAAGGTATTGGGATGGATCTGGCGGCCCAGCGCCCGCATCTCCTGGATGGACAGCTCCACCCCCATCAGCACTGCCCGGTCCAGGTCCTCATAAGCCAGGCGGCGCATCTGCGCCACCTCCGGGAAGTCCCGGGTGGGCTCCATATAGTCAGCCAGGTAGAGCAGCTTCTCCTCCAGCGTCATATTGCCCCGCCCGGTGGTGTGGTACAAAATGGCCCGGACCACCGTTTCGCTCTGTCCGAACACGGCTTTGGCCAGCGCCGCCCCGCTCTTGGCGTGCAGCAGCTTGTCCGCCCCCTGCTCCATTTGGTCCAGCGCCACACCGTACCGGCGGCAGATCTCCAGGTGCTCCTGCCGGCCCAGGTACTTGGTGCAGTCGTGGAGGATGCCCGCCCGGCGCATCTCCTCCGGATCCGCCCCCCAGCGTTCGGCCAGCCGTGCCCCCTCCTCCTCCACCCCACGGATATGGGCCAGCCGCTTGGCCTTCACCATGGAGTAGGAGACGCAGCGCAGCTGCTCCAGGGTGAGCCGGTCCAGCTCCACCTGGGTCCCATATAGCTTTTTCCGCAGGATATAACCGTATACCGCCTGGGGCAGATAGTCTGCGCCCTCCCCTCGGGCCAGCAGAGCGCGCAGCTGGGTGGAGGAGACGTCCACCAGCTCCTGGCTGGGGATGGCCATGGTCACCACCTGAGCCCCATAGTCCCGGCGCAGCCGCTCTGCCTGGGGCTGCAGCAGGACCAAAGCGTCGCCAGCGCTCCGCCCAAAGGCGCACACCCCCGCCAGGGACAGCACGTCCTCCGGCTGGTGCCATTGCTGGAGGGTAGCAAACATATCCGCCCCCATCAGCAGCCACAGCTGCGCCCCGGGCCACTGTTGGGCCATCTGGCGCAGGGTGTCCACGGTGTAGCTCTTCCCAGGCCGGCGCACCTCCCCGTCCCACACCCGAACCAACTCCGGCTGCAGCAGTTGGTCGGCCAAAAGGGCGGTCATCTCCAGGCGCTGAACGTCGGTGGGGCTGCCGGCGGGCAGGTCCTTGTGGGGCGGCGTCCCCGCCGGGATGAAGATCAATCGGTCCAGCCTCAGGGTGGCCGCCGCCGCCCGGGCCGCCGCCAAGTGCCCCCCATGGGGCGGATTGAACGTCCCTCCATAAAGCCCGATGTTCATGCCATCCACCACCTTTCCCCCAGTCGGGCAGCCCCAGCTCACCGAACCAGCTTGATCCGCTTGTCCTTCTCCTTGCTGTGGCTCTCCCGATACAGCACAAACCGGCTCCCGATGACCTGGATCACCTCGCTGCGGGTGGCCTTGGCCAGCGCCTGCGCCCCCTCCCGGGCAGACAGGGGACAGTTGTCCAACACTCTGCCCTTGATCAGCTCCCGGGCCTCCAGCGCGTCGTCCGTCTGCTGGATCAGGTTGTCCCCCACCCCATCCTTGCCCAGGTGCACGATGGTATCCAGCCCGTTGGCCAGCCCCCGCAGCTGCGCGCGCTGCTTGCTTGTCAAGTCCATATCCTTTCCTCCTCTTCCCCCTTGCCGTCCGAGGGCCAGGCCCCGCCATGCCCCCGGCCCGTCACCGCTCCAGATACCGCTTCAGCTCCACCTGAAAGGCCCGCAGGGCCTGGCCCCGGTGGGAAATGGCATTCTTCTCCTCCGGCGAGAGCTGGGCAAAGGTCTTTTTCAGCTGGGGCAGGAAGAACACCGGGTCGTAGCCAAACCCGCCCTCCCCCATGGGGGTGAAGGCGATGGTGCCCGGGCACTCGCCCCGGGCGGTGAGCACCGTCCCGTCGGGCAGGCAGCAGGTGATGACCGATACGAACTTGGCCGCCCGGGGCTGTCCCCTCAGGTTTTCCAAAAGCAGACGGCACCGGCCCGCGTCGTCCAGGCCGGGCCCGCCGTACCGGGCGGAATACACCCCCGGCGCGCCCCCCAGCGCGTCCACGCACAGCCCCGAGTCGTCTGCGATGGCGGGCAGGCCGCTGGCCTCCATCACCGCCTGGGCCTTGAGCCGGGCGTTCTCCTCAAAGGTGGTCCCGGTCTCCTCCACTTCCACGTTTACCCCCACGTCCCGCTGCAGGCACACCTCCACCCCCAGCTGGGACAGGATCTGCGCCATCTCTTGCAGCTTTTTCCCGTTCTGACTGGCCAGCACCAATTTCATATCCTGCCCCCCAATGCCGCTTTCTGCATCTGCTGGAGCGCCTCAATGCCCTTCTGGCACAGCTCCACCAGCCCCCGCTGCTCGGCTACGGTGAAGGCCCTTCCCTCCCCGGTGCCTTGCAGCTCCACGATGTCTCCGGCCTCGTTCATCACGCAGTTCAAGTCCACCTGGGCCCGGGAGTCCTCCTCATAGCACAGGTCCAGCATGGGCCGCTCGCCCACAATGCCAGCGGACACCGCTGTCACCATGTGCCGGATGGGGCTGCGGGGCAGCACCCCCTCCTCCACCAGCTTCCGGCAGGCCAGGGCCAGGGCCACAAACCCGCCGGTGACCGAGGCGGTACGGGTGCCCCCATCCCCCTGGAGCACGTCGCAGTCCACGGTGATGGTCAGGTCGGGCAGCAGGGTCAGATCCACCGCCGCCCGCAGGGAGCGGCCGATCAGCCGCTGGATTTCCGCCGAGCGGGGGGCCAGCTTCAGCCGAGAGACGTCCCGGCGGGAGCGCTCCCGGTTGGCCCGGGGCAGCATGGCGTACTCCGCCGTCACCCAGCCCGTCCCCTCCGGCACATGCCGGGGGGCAAAGCGCTCCACGCTGGCGCAGCACAGCACCTTGGTATTGCCCCAGGTGAGCAGCACGCCTCCCTCGGGAAAGCGCACAAAATCCGTTTGAAATTCTACGTTTCGCAGTTCATCGTATGCACGTCCATCCAAGCGAGCCATGCTGTTTCCTCCTTGTCTTGCCCAGCTTTCTCCCTCATATCCCCGGCCTCTCCTGGATCAGCAGGTAGAGAAGAACCGCCGTCCCCACCACGGCAATCGCCGCCCCGGCCACCCGGGCGGTCCGGATCGCGGACTTTGGGGCGCCGGACTTCCCGTATTTTTGCTGAAAGGAACGGGAAACCGTGGGCTTTATGGCATAAACGATGCAATAGACCACTGTCAATGCCAGCAGCGTGATCCAGATGTCTCTCATAGCAGCGCCTGGACAAAGGCCTGGGGGTCAAAGGGCTGCAGGTCGTCCACCCCTTCCCCCACGCCCACGTACTTCACCGGCACGCCCAGTTCCTTGGCGATGGCGATGACGATGCCACCCTTGGCCGTGCCGTCCAGCTTGGTCAGCACGATGCCGGTCACCTGGGCCGCCTGGGAGAACTGCTTGGCCTGGATCAGACCGTTCTGTCCGGTGGTGGCGTCCAGCACCAGCAGATTCTCCCGACTGGAGTCCGGACACTCCCGCTGGATGACCCGGGAGATCTTGTTCAGCTCGTTCATCAAGTTCTGCTTGTTGTGCAGCCGCCCGGCGGTGTCCACCAGCACCACGTCGGCCCGCCTGGCTTTGGCCGCGGCCATGGCGTCGTAGACCACGGCAGCGGGGTCGGCCCCCTCGTGCTGGCGGATCAGCTCCACCCCAGCCCGCTGGGCCCAGACGGCCAACTGGTCGGCGGCGGCGGCCCGGAAGGTGTCCCCCGCGCACATCAGGACCTTTTTCCCCTCCCCGTGCCAGCGGGCGGCCAGCTTGCCGATGGAGGTGGTCTTACCCACCCCGTTGACCCCGATGACCAGCACCACCGCCGGCGTCCTGGACAGCTCCATGGCGCAGTCCTGCTGGGAGAGGGCCTGGGTCAGGATCTCCCGCATACAGGCCCTGGCCCCCTCCACATCCTTGATCTTCTCCTGGCGGCAGCGCGCCCGCAGCTCCTCCACCGCCTCCAGGGTGGTCTGGGCCCCCATGTCGGCCATGACCAGCGACTCCTCCAGCTGGTCATAGAAATCGTCATCTAGCTGGGAGAACCCGCTGAAGATGCCGATTTTTTTGATCTTGTCAAACAGTCCCATGGCGTCTCCTTCCCTCCGACTGGCATCTGATGCATCCGCCCTGCGCAAATCTCCGCTGCCGCTCCGACTTTTCCCCGCCCTTCGGCGGCGGGCATCAGCCGGATGCACTGCTGTTACTTGATCTGCAGTTCCTTCTCCACCTCGTTCAGGTTGATCGTCAGCATCCGGCTGGCTCCCCACCCGGCGTGGCCGGGCGGGGGCCCCGCTTTCATCCTGCTCGGGCGGAGTGAATCCGCCCTGCGCAAATCTCCGCTTCCGCTCCGATTTTTCTCCACCTTTCGGCGGTGGGCGTCAGCCGGATGCCTGTCCCTTACTTGATATGCAGCTCCTTCTCCACCTCGTTCAGATTAATCGTCAACATCCGGCTGACGCCCTGCTCCTGCATGGTGACCCCGTAGAGCACGTCCGACTCCTCCATGGTGCCCCGGCGGTGGGTGATGACGATGAACTGGGTTTTACTGCTCATCTTACGCAAATATCGGGCAAAGCGCACCACGTTGGCGTCGTCCAGGGCCGCCTCAATCTCATCCATCACGCAGAAGGGGGTGGGGCGCACCTTCAGAATGGCAAAGTACAGGGCGATGGCCACAAAGGCCCGCTCCCCGCCGGACAGCAGCGACAGCGTCTTGAGGGCCTTGCCCGGGGGCTGCACCTTGATCTCGATGCCGCAGTTGAGCACGTCCTCCGGGTCGTCCAGGCTCAGCGAGGCCCGTCCCCCCCGGAACAGCTCCTGGAAGGTCTGCTGGAAATTCTCGTCGATCAGGGCAAACTGGGTCTTGAAGATCCCGGTCATCTCCCCGGTGATCTGGGTGATGATCTCCTCCAGCTCCTCCTTGGCCTTGGTCACATCGTCCCGCTGCTCGGCAAAGTAGGTGTAGCGCTCGTTGACCCGCTCAAACTGCTCCACCGCGTCGGGGTTGATGTTCCCCAGGGCTGAAATGGACCGCTTCAGCTCCCCAATCCGGCGCTGGGCCTTGGCCGTGGACTCCACCTCCACCCGCTGGGCCAGGGCCGCCTCATGGGAGAGCTGATAGCTCTCCCACAGCCTGTCCAAAATCTGGTTCTCCTCCCAGGCCGCAGCGTTGACTTTCTGCTCCAGGGCGGCCACCTCCCGCTCCAGCCGCAACAGCTGGTCGTTGGTTCCCCGGGCGTCCCGGTCGGCCTGGTTGCGCTGACCCTCCAGGGCCAGCTTTTCCTCCTGGATGGAACGCAATTGGTCGGCCAGCCCCTGGCCCTCCAGCCGTAGGGCGCTCAGCTGCTCCTCCGCCTGGCTCACCTGGAGGGCTAGCTGCTCGTTATGCTGCTCAAACTGGGCGATCATCCCCGCCCGCTGGGCCCGGTCCCCCGACAGATCCTGCCGCAGCCGCTCCAGCTCGTCCAAGCTGTTCTGGGAGGCCGAGCGCTCCCCCTCCAGCCCGGCCAGCCGGGCGCTGTGCTCCGCCGCCTGGGCGCTCAACGCGCTCAGCTCCTCTTGCAGGGTGGTCTGCCCCTGAGCCTTGGCCTGGGCCTGGGCCCGCAGGGCGGCCGCCTCCCCCTCCAGCTGCTGGATACGCGCTTTGGCCTGCTGGGTCGCCCGGCTGTTCTCCTCGATGCGCTGGGCCACCTCCTGCCGCTGCTGGGCCAGCGTCTGCCGGCGGTCCTGGGCGGACTGGAGCAGGCTGTCCGCGCTGTCGGCCCGCTCGGTGTAGGTTAGCACCGCGTTCTCCGCCTCCCGCAGCTGGGCCGAAGCAGTCTCCAGCTCATAGTTGGCTGCGGTCAGCTCCCGCTGGGCCTGGGCCAGCTGTTCCTCCGCCTGCTGGAGTTGCTGCTCCAGCCCCTGGCGCTGCTGCTCCAGCCGCGCCAGCTCGTTGGCTCGGGACAGGATGCCCGCCGAGCGGGAGGCCGAGCCTCCCGTCATGGATCCGCCGGCGTGGAGCACCTGCCCATCCAGGGTGACGATGCGGAAGCGGTGGCCAAACTTCCGGGCCATGGCCATGGCCCGGTTCAGGTCGCTGGCGATGACGATCCGGCCCAGCAGGTTGGAGAAGATACCCGCGTACGCCTGGTCAAAGGAGATCAGCTCATCCCCCATGCCCACAAAGCCCTCCTCCCGCTCCACCGCCCGGTCCTGGAAGTGGGCGGGGCGGATGGTGTTCATGGGCAGGAAGGTAGCCCGGCCGGCGTCCCGCCGCTTGAGCCAGCCGATGGCCTGCTTGCCATCCTCGTCCCGCTCCACCACGATGTTCTGCATGGCGCCGCCCAGGGCGATCTCAATGGCCACCGCGTACTGGTCCGGCACGTGCAGCAGGCCGGCCACCGGCCCCCGGATCCCCTGCAGACCGCCCCGCTGTGCCTCCCCCATAAGCAGTTTCACCGCCTTGGAGTAGCCCTCATACATTTTTTCCATCTCGGACAGCAGTTTGATACGGGATTTCAGGTTATTCTCGTCCATGCGCAGCTGGCCGCAGTGCTCTTGGGCCTGGTCCAGCTTGCGCTGGCGGGTCTGGCAAAGCATCTGGTGGCCGCTGATGACGTTCTTGGCCCCATCCCGCTCCTCCAGCACCCGCGCCAGCTCCCGCCGCAGCCCCTCCACCGCGGCCTGGGCCTGCCCGGCCCGCTCCTCCTGGTCGGCCAGCTCCTGGGTCAGCTGCTCCTCCCGGTCCAGCAGCTCCTGGGCCGCGGCGGACAGGGCGGAGAGCAGTGCCTGGGCCTCCGAGGCGGAGGCGCTGCCCAGCCGCTCCTGGGCTTGCAGCTGCTCCAGCTCCTGGCTCAGCGCGCCGGCGGAGCGGGCACGCTGCTCCATCTGGCGCTCCAGCTCCTGGCGCTGGGCCTGGCAGGCGGCCACATCCGCCTCGATCTGGGCTAGGCGGGCCCGGCGCTCCTCAATCTGCCCGGCGATGGAGCCCGCCCGGTCCTCCTGCTGCTCCAGTTCCTGGCGCACCCGGGCGGCGTTCTCAGCATTGTTTCGCATATCGTTTCGCAGCAGGTTGATGCGGTTCTCACAGCCGTGGATCTGCTGCTCCACCTGGGTCTGCTGGTCCCGCAGGCCCTCGGCCGCCACGTCCTTGTCCCGCATCTGGCTGGCATAGTCCTCCAGGGCCGCGTACAGACCGTCCAGCGCCTGCTTGGTCTGCCGCTGCTGGAGGGCGGCCGTCTCGCAGTCCGCCTTGAGCTTGACGCTGCCCGTCCGCAACTGCTCCAGCTGATCCAGCCAGACAGAGATCTCCAGCCCCTTCAGCTCGTCCCGCAGCAGCAGGTACTTCCTGGTCTTTTCCGCCTGGGCCCGCAGAGGCTCCACCTGCAGCTCCAGCTCGTCGATCTTATCGTTGATGCGCACCAGGTTCTCCTGGGTGCGCTCCAGCTTGCGCTCGGCTTCCTCCTTCCGATGGCGGAAGCGGGAGATGCCCGCCGCCTCCTCAAAGATCTCCCGCCGGTCGGCGCTCTTCAGGGAGAGGATCTCGTCGATTTTGCCCTGGCCAATGATGGAGTACCCCTCCCGGCCCAGGCCGGTGTCCATGAACAGTTCGTTGACGTCCTTGAGCCGGCAGGAGCGGCGGTTGATGTAGTACTCGCTCTCCCCCGAGCGGTAGTACCGGCGGGTGACGGACACCTCGCTCTCCTCCAGGGGGAAGATATGTTGGCTGTTGTCGATGACCAGGGACACCTCGGCAAAGCCCAGCCCCTTCCGCTTGGCCGTGCCGTCAAAGATTACGTCCTCCATCTTGCTGCCCCGCAGGGTGCGGGTGGACTGCTCCCCCATCACCCACCGGATGGCGTCGGCCAGGTTGGACTTGCCCGACCCGTTGGGCCCCACAATGGCCGTCAGGTCGGACCCGAACGCCAGTACAGTCCGGTCCGGGAAGGACTTAAACCCCTGGATCTCCAGTGCCTTAAGGTACATAAGCACCCTTCTTTCTTTTTATAACCCCTCATATCCCTTTTGCAAGGGGAGCCCAGGCTGCCGTGCTTACAGGCTCCTCAGGCTTCCACAGCTCATCCAAAAACCGGTATAACCTACGGTGAATAATGGGATCAAACGGGAACCAGCGGCGTCAAACCTCTCGTGTTTGATCCCGGCTCCCAAGCTGTGAACAGGGATCTAACATAGCGATGGATATAGCATTTTATTCTATCATATTGGAACCCGAATTTCAAGTTTCAGCTTCGATCCCACCGAACCTGGCAGACATTTGCTTAAGTAAGCAATTTTTCTGTTCTCTGAAAGAAGGCTGACGGTTAACGTACTTGTAATAGGTGCTCCGGTTCACATTCAGAACCCGGCAAAGGATGGAGATCCAATGCTGTTTGGAATCATTCTCTTATCGTTCCCTGTGTTTTGCCCTTAATTTTTCCCTCATGAGCATCCGTGAGACCGTGAAAATGCGGTAATGTCCGATAACAGTCTATAACGCCTTCACACGGATAAATTGGCATATTCCTAAGGGTTTCCTGGTTTTTAATAACACCCGGCAACACCTCTCTGGAGGTGGTGAAATCTCAAAGAGCTAATTAAAATTTCATGTATATTTCAATTGAGAAGCCCCCCGCGCCCAGTGGCGCGGGGGGCTTCTGACTGTGATGGATCAGATTGATGGTACTCCCTTTCCAAACGCACAGGAGCTTCCAAAGGAAAAGATCCGCGGCTTGATTGACCGCTTACGACTTTCTCCTAGCAAGACCCATCCCGCTTCGCAGACCGGTGCTGACTGCGTCTACAGCAGATTCCACAACCTCCCAGTCCTCTTTGAAACTGATGGGCGCTCTGTCCATGCTTTGGCCGGACTGGCTTAGAATCACAGCCTCCTGATAAAAAGTCATCCCCGGTGCTGCTCTACGCAAATTGCCAACCCGTACATGGACTTCGTACACCTTCGACGCTCCAGTCTCCGAGTATACCGTATACCTCACTGGGCCGTTTGAAAAGTTCTGGAAGGTATCCGATAGGGGAACGGTAACTGCACCATTGTGGATGATGCTAGGCCGCAGGCGGCTGATATTCGTCCCGGTAGGCATCCAAACCGTGATGGAGCCAATGCCCCCATTCTCACCATGGTTGATCTCTGCCAAGCCAACCTGGCCGCTGATGTAGACTTCAAGGATTTGATTATTCTCGCTGATCCCGGCCGCCCTAGTTACGGTAATCTGCACCTCAGTGCTCGCCGCGTCCAGGCCATCAGTTGCACTTACGGTAAACCGCACCGTAGTACCCTCATCTGCGTCAACCGGAGTGTAGGTGAGGACCGAGCCATCCATCTGGATGCTGCCTCCGCCGGTAAGGCCGGAATAGCTGTACGTCAACACGGACGTATCCGAATCCTTAAACCAGCTGGACAGATCAGCTGTATACGGCTCTCCTCCACGGTCAAACTCGTTTGCCAGCACCGCCGTGCCGATCTGGACCGGCTGTGTTGCCTGCGGCCCGTTGTTATAGGCAGCATAGTAGGTAACATCCGCGGTGACAACTATGCCAGAAAGGTCACTGCCAACGTTTGCCGTCGGATCCTCGCTCCAGCCGTGGAAGTTCACCCCAGCAGGCACGGCCCGAAGCTGTGGCACGTCCAGCAGCTCACCTATCGTCTGCGTGGTTACGATCGGGCCGTCCACATAAGCACCGCTTACCTCATCCACAAACCCGTATTTGGATACAAAGGTGACCGTCGCCTGCTGATTGTCATCCACGCCGTCCCCATTCACATCCTTGAACCATTGGGCCGTGAACACCACGTTCTGATTCGGCATAGTGAAGCTAGATCCTGGAGTCGTAGGCACACTGGATGGTTCCACACTCCAGCCCAGGAACTCATAGCCTGTAGCCGTAGGCATCTGGTCAGAGACCTCCACCCTTTGGCCGGAAACCAGGTTAACTTGCCCGTTTGGCATCCCTGTCAGGCTAACTTCTCCGCTGGCAGCGCCGGCCAAATAGGTAATGTTAAACCTATTCTCCTGATCGTCTGGCTGGTTGTTGTTGTTTAGGTCTGCTCCATACACCAACTGATAAGTGATTCTGGTAGCAGGCACCAAGGCGCCGGCCGGGATCTCAGGCGTCCATCCCACCACCGCAACATTGTCTCCAGCTGTGTCCACACCATTTGGATAGGCCAATGTGTCACCTGGGGTCTGCAGCGTCGTGATGCTCGTCTCACCTGCGCTCCACGTCTGGTTCCCATGGGTAAAGGACTGGAAGCCAGCCGGATTCCCTGTGATCGTGAAAGTGATCTCCACCTGCTCCTCATCGGGAACGCCATCCCCATTCGTATCTGCAGACCACAGGGCGGTAAACTCTACGTTCCCCATCGGCATACGGAAGATCTCCCCACCGATGGCGGGCATGGAATTCCCATCGTAGTCTGTGGCAGGGAATACATTCCAGCCGGCAAAGACATAGCCATCGGCCGTCGGCACATCCAAGGACACAGTCTGGGTGCTGCCTGCCAGAACATCCTGTACCATATCTGGCAGATTGGTCGCTCTGGTTCCAGCAACGCCGGAAACATAGCGAATGGTGTACCGATACTCCTGATCATCGGGAACATTATCATTGTTGCTATCGGTGGCATACTGCGCCGTGTAGGTTGTGGGCCTATCCGGCACCACCGTCACACCCGCGCTGACAGCTGGATCCCATCCGATAAACACTACGCCGTCGCTGTCAGTGTCAATCGGCGTGGGAGTGATCAGTCTCTCCCCAGGCCGCTGATAGACCTGGTAGGGCGCACTCCCCTGCTCAAATCCTCCGGTAGACTGGGAGTCAAAGGTGATCCGAACCTCCCACTGAGCTGTGAACACTACGTCCTGACCAGGCATGTTGAAGCTTTCCCCGGCCATAGTAGGCAAGCCACTCACATCCACGCTCCAGCCAATGAACTGGTACCCCTCCGCTGTCGGGTTCTCCTGGGCAACCATTACCGTCTGCCCTGCCACCAATCCACTCTGATTCCCTGGCATCCCAGTCGCTCCGCGCCCAGCGATTCCCGCCTCATAGATTACGCTGTACTGCTCCTCCTGGTCGTCCGGACGGTTATTGTGATTGGCATCTGCCTCATACACCGCTATATAGGTAACAGCGCGATCAGGCACCTGGGTTGAACCCTCGTCGATCCCGGGTTGCCAGCCAATAAAGACTACGTCATCTGCCGTCGTATCAAGCGGACTGTCCGGAATCGTCAGCACTGTCCCTGGCGTTTGCAGGCTCTCGATGCTCGTCACATGGGCTCCTGCATTTGTAAAGCCATACTGGGACTGGAAGGTAAGCTGCACCTGATCCCCATCCGGCACACCGTCTCCATTGGCATCCTCCACCCACTGGGCCCGGAATACCACGTTCTGCTCCGGCATCGTAAAGCTGTTACCAGGAGTCGTAGGCATGGGGTCATTGTCTCCGTCACTCGTAGGCATCACGCTCCACCCCGTGAAGATCCAGCCAGAAGCCGTCGGCTGCTCCATACTCACCTGCTGCTTGCTCCCAGCCAAAACGTCCTGCACGGTGGCCGGCAGACCTGTGACCTCATCTGCAATTCCACCAGTGTAGCGGATACTGAACTTGCCCTCCTGATCATCGGGTACATTGTTGTTGTTCTCATCCGTCTGATAAACGGCGTAGTACGCTACGCTCTCAGCTGGCACCGATGCAGGTATGGTAATTGGATCTGTGGCATCTGGATCAGGATTCCACCCCACAAAGGTCACATTGTCTGTGCTCCGATCCAGCGGAGTGTCGGGGATGTTCAGAACTGCTCCTGGCTCTTGCACCGTGACGATCTGCTTGGTTGCCGCTCCCGCAATGACAAATCCATACTCTGAGTAAAATGTTATTGTGACCTGCTCACTATCCGGTCTATTGTCATTGTTCTCGTCAGCCGAATACTGGGCGATGTAGACCGTGGGGCCAGCAGGCACGGTTGTCACGCCCAGCTCGATGGCGGGTTGCCAGCCAGTGAACACTACCCTATCTGTCATAATGTCCCGAGGCGTGGGTATGTTAGCCAGCGGCTGGCCCGGCGTCTGGTAACCGCCGTCATAGCTCAGAGCGCTTTCGCCATCAAACCCATTGCTTGACAGGAAGGTGATCTGTACATCCCATTGGGCCGTGAACACCACATTCTCGCCAGGCATCAGGAAGCTCTCTCCCGCTCTCTCAGCCAGACCTGCCACGTTGCTCGCCCAACCCGTGAAGCGATAGCCCGTGGCTGTCGGGGTCTCATCAGCCACCACTACCATCTGGCCAGCCACCAGGTCGCTTTGCGTCCCGGGCATCCCGCTGGCTGCCGCCCCGGCAATGCCAGGGTCATAACTTACACTGTACTTCGTCTCACTGCTGTCAGGCGTATCGTCGTTATTCACATCGGAATCATACGCCAACGTGTAGACGCGGTCTGTTCCGGGAACCAGCCCCGGAAGCTCCGGATCCCATCCCACCTGGGCAATGTTGTCCTCAGTGCTCTCCAATCCCTCGGGCGCAACCAGCCAGGCCCCGATCTCCTGATAGGTCACAATCGTTGTCTCGCCCGCGCTCCAATTCTGGCTGCCGTGGCTGAATGCGTCAAACCCGGCCGGGTTGCCCGTAATGGTGAAGGTAATCTCCACCTGCTCGCTGTCCGGGATCCCATCCCCATTGGCATCCTGAGACCACTGTGCTGTAAACGTCACGTTGCTTCGAGGCATCAAGAAGGTGTCGCCCGCGGTGGTGGAGATGGCATTGCCATCATAGCCCACTCCGGGATAGACGCTCCAGCCGCCAAAGACGTAGCCCTCCGCCTCGGGTGCTGCGCTGGACACCTGCTGGCTGCTTCCGGCCAGCACATCTGCCACATTCCTAGGCATCCCAGTCACCGGAGCCGACACGCTGCCTTCTTTGTAGATTACTGCATACTTCTGCTCCTGAGCGTCCGGAATCCCGTCGTTGTTCTCGTCTGTCTCGTACTGCGCCACATAGGTGGTGGATACATTGGGCACCCGGGTACTGCTCTCATTGATGGCGGGCAGCCAGCCGGTGAAGGCTACGCCGTCGCTGTCCGTATCCATCGGCGTGGGAATCCCAGTCAGGATCTCCCCAGGAATCTGGAAGCCGCCGTCCACGGTGTTGCCTGTCTCACCAACGAAGCCATGGTCAGAGTCAAAGGTAATCTGCACGCCCCATTCAGCTGTAAACACTACGTTCCGTCCCGGCATGGCAAACTCTGTTCCCGCCGTGGTGGGCAGACCGCTCACGTTTACACTCCAGCCCGTGAATTCGTACCCTGCCGCCGTGGGCACCTGCGTGGACACACTTACCATCTGCCCCGCCACAAGATTGGCCACAGGATCTGGCAGATTGCTGGCAGCTGGGCCAGCAAAGCCAACCTCATAGGTGATGGTATATTTCGTCTCCTCCGAATCAGGTGTACCATCGTTGTTCAGATCGGCCTGATACATCAGCTCATAGCTCTGGGGGCTGCTAGGTACCATGCTGGGCAGGCTGGGACTCCATCCAACCTGCGCGATATTGTCCCCATCATACTCAACTCCTGTGGGCGAGACCAGCGTGGTGCCAGGTGTCTGGAGCGTCTCGATGATGGTTACACCCGCCGTCCAGCTCTGGCTGCCGTGGGTAAAGGTGTCAAAGCCCTCCTCGTTCCCGCTGATCGTGAAGGTAATGGCCACCTGATCCGAATCGGGCACGCCGTCCCCGTTGGCATCCTCCGTCCACTGCGCGGTGAACACCACGTCAGACTCCGGCATCAGGAAGCTCTCCCCACCGATCGTGGGCATGGTGTTTCCTGCATAGTCCTCAGCCGGCGAAACCGTCCAGCCGATAAAGATCCAACCCGTGGCCGTGGGCTCCTCACTTGCCACTGTCTGGGTCGTCCCGGACAGCACATTGGTCGCACTGCTTGGCAGACCACCGGCCCCAGTTACTGTCGTACCGGCGGAGTAAATGATGCTGTACTTTGTCTCTGCCTCGTCCGGCTCATCATTGTTGTTTGCATCCGGCCCATATACCAGTGTGTAGCTCTGGTCGCTGGTCGGTACCCGCGTGCTTCCGTCAATGCTGGGGTTCCACCCCACCAGGGCAATGCCATCTCCTGCATGCTCCACCCCAGCCGGATAAGCCAGCACATCATTCGGGGTCTGCAACGTCTGGATGCTCAGCACCCCCTCTTCCCAGCTCTGGGTTCCATGCCGGAAGGCTCCAAATCCGGCTGTGTTCCCGTCGATGGTAAAGGTGATGGTCACCTGCTCCTCATCGGGAACGCCGTCCCCATTGGCATCCGCCGTCCACTGCGCGGTAAAGACCACATCAGACTCCGGCATCAGGAAGCTCTCCCCACCGATGGTGGGCATGGGGCTGTTGGCGTAATCCTGGGTCGGCGTCACACTCCAGCCTGTGAAGATCCAGCCAATCGTCGTGGGCACGGTGCTGCTCACCGTCTGGCTGGTTCCGGCCAGCAGGCCGGTCTGTGTTTCAGGCAGCCGGACCGCTCCAGAGACATCACCGCCCAGGTAGGTAATGCTGTACCGGTCCTCATCCGAGTCAGGCGTCCCGTCGTTGTTCTCGTCGGCGCCATACTCCAGTGTGTAGGTAGTGGGGTCATTGGGCACCACGGTGCTTGCTGTAATCTCAGGATTCCAGCCCACCAGTGCAATGTTGTCATTGGCAGACTCCACGCCCTCGGGATGGGCCAGTGCCGTTCCCGGCGTCTGAAGGGTCTCGATCCGTGTCACACCCTCCCGCCAGCTTTGCGTCCCATGGTTGAATGCCTCAAATCCATTGGTGTTCCCGCTGATGACGAAGGTGATGGCCACCTGATCCTCGTCGGGTACGCCGTCTCCGTTGATGTCCTCCGCCCACTGCGCCGTGAAGGTCACGTTCTCCCGGGGCATTTGGAACTGTGTCCCCCCGGTTGTAGGCATAGAATTGTTGGCGTAATCCTGGGTCGGCGTCACACTCCAGCCTAGGAAAAGCCACCCAGTAGCCGTGGGCTCCTCCTCGGCCACCATCTGGCTGCTGCCGGCCAGCAAACCGGTAGCGCCGGTGGGCATCCCAGCCACCGTGGACGGGCCACTGCCCTCCAAGTAGGTGATGCTGTACTTGGTCTCGTCGCTGTCCGGTGTGCCATCGTTGTTCTCATCAGCACTATAAGTCAAGGTATACGTCGTGTTCTCATTGGGCACATTGGCGGGCAGCTCAGGGCTCCACTCCTCGGAGGCGATATTATCCCCTACGCTCTCCACGCCTTCGGGATGGGCCAAGGCTGTCCCAGGGGTCTGCAGCGTCTCGATGGTGATCCTGCCCGCTTCCCATCTCTGGCTGCCGTAGGTAAAGGTGTCAAAGCCCTTATCATTCCCGCTGATCGTGAAGGTGATGGTCACCTGGCTGCCGTCCGCCACCCCATCGTTGTTGGCGTCTGTCACAAATGCCGCTGCATAGATCTGGGGGGCACTGGGCACCACTGTTGTTCCCGATATGATGGGAGGATTCCAGGTGTTGAACACCACGCCGTCACTGTTTGTATCAATAGGCGTGGGAATGCTGGTCAGCACATCCCCCGGCGTTTGATATCCCCCTTCGAAGAACACCTCTCCGCTGGTCCCTTCCACAAATCCAGTCAAAGAGTAGAATCTGATCTGCACATCCCATTGCGCTGTGAACGTCACATCCTGGGCGGGCATCTCATAGCTCTGCCCCGCCGCAGTGGGCACGCTGGTCACATCCACCCTCCAGCCAGTGAACTGATAGCCGTCTGCGGTGGGCACATCGGTAGGCACCGTCATGGGCTGCCCTGCCACCAGTCCGGTAACCTGAGCAGGCATACCGTTCAGGCTGGCAACACCGGTAGCGATCCCAGCATCATAACGCACGGTATACTGCCTCTCTCCACTGTCCGGCGTATTGTCGTTGTTCAGGTCAGCCTCATAAGTCAGGGTGTATGTCGTGTTCTCATTGGGCACGTCAGTTGTGGATGTGATGCTGGGCGTCCAGCCAACCATCGCGATGTCGTCGTTGGGAGTCTCCACACCCTGGGGATAGGCCAGGTTCTGACCCGGTGTCTGCAGCGTGACAATATCTGTTGTCGTTCCCGCCGGCCAGGTTTGACCACCATAGATAAATTCCGAGAAGCCATTCGGGTTGCCATCCAGATGGAAAGTGATCTGAACCTGATCCTCGTCGGGCACGCCGTCTCCGTTGGTATCCGCTGTCCACTGGGCTGTAAAGGTCACGTTGGACAGCGGCATAGTGAAGCTATCCCCTGCACGAGTGGGCATGGGGTTCCCCTCATAGTCCTCCTCCGGAGTCACGCTCCAGCCCGTGAAGAGCCAGTTAGCGGCAGTCGGCACGTTGTCCTCCACGGCCTGGCTGCTACCCGCCGCCACGGTGACGGACGCTGGCAGGTTGACCGCGCTGCCAACTGTTCCTGCTTGATAGGTAATGGAGAAGTTTTCCTCACCATCCAGAACACCGTTATTGTTTAGATCCGGGCCATACTCCAGCGTATACGATCCGCCAGAGGTCGGAACATTCGTTTCCAGCTCAGGACTCCATCCAATCATCACGATGTTATCCCCGGTGCTCTCCACACCTTCCGGGTGCTCCAAGCGCTCACCCGGGGTCTGCAAGGTAGTGATGGTGTCCACACCTGCATCCCAACTCTGTCCGCCATGAGTGAATGCCTGGAAGCCGTTTGGATTGCCCGTCACCACAAAGGTGATCTCCACCTGCGTGCCATCTGGCGTACCATCGTTGTTGTCGTCGGTGGCGTAGATGGCATAGTACGTGGTGGGTACGGTGCCCACCTGCTCACTACGCAGGTCAGTACCGGTGGTGGCGTTCTCGTCGGTGTTCCAACCAACAAATACCACACCGTCGCTGGTGGTGTCCGTCGGCGTGGGCACGTTGGACAACGTCTCACCTGGCGTCTGGTAGCTGCTGACGCTGGTGCCCGTCTCGTCGTCAAATCCACGGTCGGACTCGAAGGTGATCTCCACGTCCCATTGAGCGGTGAACACCACGTCCTGGGCGGGCATGACAAAGCTAACATCATACCAATACATAGCTCCCGGTGGAACTAAATTACTATCAGCCCCATCTATAGCATAAGGCCACCAGTCGGTAGGAATAGAGTTGTTATTGTGATCACTGGCGGGGATCACGGTCCAGCCAGTAAACTCATAGCTATCTGGCACAATCATCCGCGTATCACCGCCAACAAAATCCACTGGCTGGCCAGCTACCAAGCTGCTAAAAGGTGTGACAGCAGTATTACTGCTACTACCATCATCGCTCATCATGTGCCATTCAAACCCAGGCACACCATCCACGATACCCGGATCAAAGGTGATGCTGTAATGCTCGTTCTCCTGGTCATCGGGCGTGTCATTATTATTCAGGTCGGCGCCATACTCCAGCGTATAGCTCCCGCCACCCGCCGGCACAGTGGCATCCAACGGGGGATTCCAGCCGATCTCGGCGATGTTGTCCCCGGTGCTCTGCACACCATTGGGATGGGACAATGTATCGCCTGGGGTCTGCAGCGTCTCAATGGTGTCCTCACCCTGCGGCCAGCTCTGGCCGCCGTAGGTGAATGCCTGGAAGCCGTTGGAATTTCCGGTGATAGTAAAGGTGACTGTTACCTGACGCTCATCCTCTGTGCCATCGTTGTTGGTATCGTCCTTGTAGATGGCATAATAGGTGGTGTCCATGCTTGGCACACTCTCCCCGGACAGGCTGGTACCAGTGGTGGCGTTCTGATCGGTATTCCAGCCCACAAACACCACACCGTCGCTGTCGGTGTCCAACGGGGTATCCGCGATGTTCAATGGACCACCCGGGCTTTGCAGCGTGTCAATCCGTTGCATACTCGCGCCGGCATTGACGAAGCCATGCTCCGAGACAAACGTGATGGTCACCTGCGCTTCATCCGCTACCCCATCATTGTTAAGGTCATCGGCATACTGCGCCGTATAGGTGGTAGGCGCGGTGGGCACCACGTCGCCGGTGCTCACACTGGGCTGCCAGCCGGTGAATACCACACCATCACTGTCAGTGTCCACCGGGGTGGGGATGCCAGCCATCGTCTCACCCGGGGTCTGATAGCTGCTGATGCTGGTGCTTGCCCCATCTCCATTCAGCCCGTAGGCCGAGGTGAAGGTAATCTCCACGTCCCATTGCGCGGTAAACACCACATCGGAAGCTGGCATGAGAAAATTCACGCCTTCCAATGGATAGAATACCTCAGTACTTCCATCCTGATGCCCTAAATTTGGCATAAATCCTGTTGGAATAGGGTTGTCATTGTAGTCATTTGCAGGACTCACTGTCCACCCGGTAATCCGATAGCCAACCGGCTCATTCAAATCCCACCCTGTAATCAGATTGATGGGCTGGCCAGCTACCAGGTCAGTATATATATCAGCAGGCCATGGAAACTCTGGTCCAAATTCGTCAGCAGCAATCCCCGGATCAAAAGTAATGCTATAGTGATTCTCCTGGTCGTCAGGCGTGCCATCGTTGTTCAGGTCAGGGCCCAGGGTGAGGATATAGGTAGTTGCGCTGCTTGGCACCATAGTTGCCCCCTCCGTGATGACAGGATCCCAGCCTACGATGGTCAAGTTGTCATCTGGGGTTTCCACAGCATGAGGTACTACCAACTCCTCGCCCGGCTTCTGCAGACTGATGATCTGGGTAGCTCCTTCATTTACATGCTCGGTGCCGTAGTTCCACTCCTGGAATCCAGGGTTTGGGACGGTCGCTCCGCTGGCCAGCACCACCTCAAAGGTGATGCGCACCTGCTGGCTGTCTGGGATCCCGTCGTTGTTGGCATCAGTCGCATAGATGGCGGTATAGGTAGAGGGGCCATCAGGCACCCGCTCATTACTCAGGTCGGTGCTCAGCTCCGTAGTGATCACGCCGCTAGGTGTAGTGGTCTCCCGCTCCCAACCCACGAACACCACACCATCACTGTTGGTGTCAATAGGGGTAAGCGCTTCTAGCAGGTCGCCCGGCGTCTGGATCGTAGACCACCCACCGTGGCCGGTATATTCCTCAAAATTGTGATCAGACTCAAAATAAATGTCCACGTCCCACAGTGCGGCAAATACCACATTTTGGGCCGGCATGGTATAGCTCTCCCCGGCAGTCGTAGGCAGGGTACTCGGCTCTACACTCCAGCCAGTAAAGTAATAGCCGTGATCTGCACTAGGTCTCGTTTCCGTTACTGTCATTGGTTGTCCCGCCACTAGATCAGTTTGATTGCTGGGCATACTAGCAAAAATGCCTGCTATCCCAGGATCAAAGGTGACGGTGTACTTCTCCTGGGTGTCGTCCGGCGTCCCGTCATTGTTCAGATCATCCGCATAGACCGCTGTATAGGTGGCATCAGACGAGGGCACCTCCATCGTCCCTACTACCACATCAGGACTCCAGCCAGTAAATACCACATCATCGTCTTCCGTATCCCATGGGGTTGGAAGAACCAGCGTCTGGCCAGGAGTCTGGAGCGTGCTGATGGGCCCGTCAACCTGATTGCCGTTCTCGTCCTCAAACCCATAATCGGACTCAAAGGTGATGGTCACCTGATCCCCATCAGGTACACCGTCGTTATTGCTGTCGGTGACGTACTGGGCTACATAGGTGGTGGGCCCATCTGGCACCGTCTCGCCAGTCAGGTCGTCAGTCAACTCCGTGGTGGTAGTGTTACCACTCATGGTAGTCGACCGCACCCAATTGGTGAACACCACGCCATCGTTGCTGGTGTCTGCCGGCGTTGGCACACCGACCAACGTCCCGCCCGGAGTCTGGTAACCTCCGTCAGCCGTCCCAGTGCTAAACCCATGGTCAGATTCGAAGGTGATCTGCACATTCCACTTGGCGGTGAAGTCCACATTGGAAGCAGGCATGATAAACTCTACCTCAGTTGCATATGGGGCAGTCGAGGGCAGGGAAGTCTCAAGATTACCGTGAGGTCCACCAGAAATCGGGCCAGGAAGCCACTCAGTGGGGATGGGGTTACCATCGCCGCCATTGGTTGGGTTCACTTCCCAGCCAGCAAACTGGTAACCGTTTGGAGTCGAGACGAGGAAGTTCACACCAAATCCTGTAGTTTGCGCATTAACCAGCTGATTGGCAACCAGGTTCTTATAGAGGCCTTCATAGGAACCACCACTTTCAGCGAATGGAAACTGCCTGGTGATTGCACTCTCAGTCGTGCCGGCCCAAAACGTAATGCTATACTGCGCCTCATCTCTGTCCGGTGTGTCGTCGTTATTCAGGTCCGCCACATAGACGGCATAGTAGATCGTATCAGCCTCTGGAACCGTAGCACTGGTCAAATCCTCGCCAGTGGTGGCGTACTGGTTAGTGCTCCAGCCCACAAACACTACGTTATCGGTATCATCATCCCAGGGGATTGGCAGATTGCTGAAAGCTCCACCAGGCTGCTGGTGCCGATACTGAGTGTTCATGACATTGCTACCGCTCACATCAAAGCCATAGTCGCTATCAAAGGTGATGAGAACGGAGGGAACGACAAAATAAAGATGAAACTGATTATTGCTTACACCACCTGCGGACAACTTAAGCATCGAGGTGCTGATGACCGGATCCAGTACATATCCATCTGGAACAAACCCCTGAATCGCATTTTGCACCTCGGAAATAGACATCACGGTATCCCGATCTAGGTAGCTGCCCTCAAGCAAACCGGCAATATTGATGCTGTGGGTGCTACTGCCCCAGTGGAACGTAACCTGGGCCATAGTAGGCGCTCCCACTCCGGTCGTGGTGGTAGTCACAGGATAGAGGTGAATGGTGGCCTGGCCGGCAGTGTTCTCATAGGTCACGCAGCCCCCCTGTCGGGCGACGATGTCCGCCCGGGGAATCGTCTGGCCAGGGTAGTAAACGGTGGAACCATTTATGCCCAGCTTCCAGCCGAGCAGCGTCGCCCCACCGGCATCTCCAGCCAGCACCACCGAGGAATTTGTTGCCTGCCCGGTGGAATCTAAGGGCAAGGTGAAGGCCATCCCATCTTGTACGTTGAGACTATCGTTGCTCAGGTCGTTATGATAGGCAAACTGGAAGTTAATCAACTCTGACTCCAGGTAGCCACGGTTAGTGGGGTTTGCCATGATCTTGTCGTAGTTCTGCTGGGCCAACGGGCCACCGCCGTTGTTAGCATAGTAGTTTTTATCCCCATACCAGGTACTCCCTGCCTGAGGGGAAATGGAGTCGCTGTCCCCCATGCGGAGCTGAGTCACATAGTAGCCGAACTCCACATCCAGAACCAAGCTGGGATTCTCACCAGAAGCCTGCATGGGATAGATGGCGGCACCTGGAATCAGCTCGGACTGGTTGTAGTTATGTATTCTCCCGCTGAGACCCTCGTCGATCTCATAGAAGATAAGATCCGGATATGCCTTGGGTGCCAGGTTGGCCCGGTTCATCTTAATATTGTTGTAGATCTCTACGAACTCCACTTCGGTATATGTACCATTGGGATTGTTGGCTTGAGACGGATAACTAGAATTCCCGCTACCAGCATAGTTCACCCGAGTGGTAATGTTTACGGTGGCCATCTTATTCTGAGCAGAGTCAAAGAGCACAACATTGTTTCTCTCGGTCGTAACATTAGCCCCGGAGGAGGCCGGTCTTGTCCAGCTAAAGTCGGGCAGATTCAGAGCGGTGCCGTTGAGCACGATGGTGTTCACCATGTATGATTCTGTCATGTTTGAACCGCCAGAATTAAACTTGAGTACATCTCCTTTCTTGATCCCAATCGTGCGCTGGTCTCTGCTCAAAGCTGTTCCGTTAAGCATGACTGAAAATCCATGGTAACTTTGATTGACCCCTGGATTATCCACGTAATGGCTGTACTCCAGAAGATAGGTACTCACGCTCTTAAATTCAACGGTGACGGATTGACCGCCCTGCATCCTGTCACCAGAGAACTGATAGTTAAAGCGTTTCACCTCGTATCCATCCCGGTCAGAATCAAAGAGAACTTCATCTGTGGTGGTGTTGGTGACCACTGCATTGGAATCGCTGGCGATGCCCACCGAAAAATCTAAGAAGCCATTCTCTGGCACCGAGAAAATATATGTATTGTCCGCCAAGGGCGAGCCATTGACGGTATTGCCCAGTTTATTGTCAAATCCTTCAATCGTGACATTCAGCAAATAGGCTCGCTGGTAGTAGATCCAAAGGTCATACTCACTCACCGGCAGCAGGACGCTGTCGGCAGAGGACATATCTGAATCTACCTGATAATATAGACCACCGTACACCAGTCGCACTGAAGTCACTGAAAGGGAACCAGATCCGGTCTTGGGACGCAAAGCGGCAGAATGATAGCCCCAAGTAGTGCCTTCTGGGATAGCAACATCAGATCTCCTCAGAGCATCGAGGGCAGAGGTATCATTAATTGGACCAGCTACCAATTTACCGGTTCCGGTAACCGGAACCTGCGTATCCCCGGGATAGCCGCCCAAAGACAGGTGCACATCCACCAGCCCAGAGTCAGTCTCTTCCCCATTCTGACGGTAGAATAAGTAAATAGTGCCACCCGAGCTCTCCACGTCATCGTAAGTCAGTGTGTCGATGGGGTCAGCTCCATATCGATCCTCCCAGGCAGCAAAGTCAAAGGTGTAGGTCACGCCGTCGCTGTCCTGCACCACGTTCATCCCGAAGCCGGAGGCAAGGTTGAGTAAGCTAACGGGAGTAGACCCCACGTTGAACTGAGCGCCGTCCAGACCATTTACCGTTGGGGTAAAGGCTACAGCTGGGAGAGACGCATCCGTCCAAGCCCGGAACTCCACGTTCAAGGTCGTGAAGGTGGCCGGATCCCGGATCACGGTAACGGTGGTACCGCCAGCGGACCGCGTGATGGCTCCAGTTACGCCGCCATGGGCAACGGCAGCCAAGGCCGGGGCAGCCTGAACGGTAACCCGGCTGGTGAGCTCGGCCCAGGCAGCCTGCTGGACCGGATCAACCTCATCGCCGGTCTGGAACTCCGTCTCTCCATCCGGCTCAGCCGCAGTCCCGGTCTGCCCCTGCCCTTGGTCGGAGACGGTTTCCTCCGCTGGCGCGGAAGCGGGGATTGAGGCGGCCCAAGCCCCAACGGGCAACAATCCCAAGCATAGGGCCAGGGCCAGCACGATGGACAACACTCTCTTCTTCATCTTCTACGAATCTCCTTTACTCTCAGATTTAGGTAAGCGCGATTACGTTCCCTATCTTTCTAGAGGTGGTGAAGCACAAATTTTCGATCCATTCCCCCTTCTTCTCCCAGGCCAACAAAGGAAATACGGCCGTTACCGTACAGGAACGGCCCTTTCAGGAATTCTGAAAGGGCCCCTCTTCCCTCCTGATGCCTGGGATGCATGCAGAAAATTTAGGAAAATTTTTCTATATTATAAGGAATCTGGAATAAAATTTCAACCACTTCAACCATTTTTTTAGAAAGTTTTTGCATGGACTATCTGGCCGAGCCAGCAGCCCTGCCCCTTCTCCACGGTGGTGATTTTATCACGGAAAACGGGCAGACTGATGGATATAATACTCATATATATTTATGTAAAAATCCCAATTCAAAACCTGACAGGAAGGTGGAATTTCCAGATGAAAGTCGTCATCGTTGGAGGGGTAGCGGGAGGTGCCACAGCCGCCGCCCGCATCCGCAGGCTGGACGAACAAGCTCAGATCACGGTCTTTGAGCGCTCAGGCTATGTATCCTATGCCAACTGCGGGCTGCCCTACTACATCGGCGGGGTGATCTCCGACCGGGAAGCGCTGACCTTGCAGACGCCGGAGAGCTTTCAGCAGCGCTTCGCGGTGGACGTGCGGGTAGGCCATGAGGTCATCTCCATCGACACCCAGGCCAAGCGAGTGCGGGTGCGGGAGCTGGCCACAGGCCGGGAGTTTGAGCAAGAGTATGACAAGCTGCTCCTCTCCCCAGGGGCCAAGCCCACCCAGCCGCCCATGCCGGGGCTGGATGACCCCAGGCTGTTCACCCTGCGCACGGTGGAGGACACCCTGCGCATCCGGCAGTATGTCCTGGAGCACAAACCCCAGTCGGTGGTGATGGCTGGCGGCGGCTTCATTGGCCTGGAGCTGGCGGAAAACCTGCGGGAACTTGGTCTGGAGGTAACCATCGTGCAGGGCATTTCCCATATGCTGCTCCAGATGGACGGAGAGATGGCGGCCTTCCTCCACGCCAAGCTGCGCCAGAAAGGCATCCGGTTGATGACGGGCTGCCTGGTGGAGGGCTTTGCCTCCACGGGGAACGGCATCCAGGCCATGATCAAGGATGGGCCTGCAGTACAGGCAGATATGGCGGTGATGGCCATCGGCGTCACCCCAGATACCGCCTTAGCCAAGACTGCCGGTCTGGAGCTTGGACAGCGGGGCAGCATCGTGGTCAACGAGCGCATGGAGACCTCCCAGCCCGACATCTATGCCGTGGGCGACGCGGTACAGGTGCGCCACCTGGTCTCCGGACGGGAGACCCTAATCGCCCTGGCCGGGCCGGCCAACAAGCAGGGCCGGATCGCCGCGGACAACATCTGCGGCGGGGATAGCCGCTATCGGGGGGCGCTGGGCTCCTTCGTCCTCAAAGTATTTCACATGACCGCTGCCTCCACCGGGCTGAGCGAGGAGGCCGCCGTGGCCGCAGGCATCAACTGCGACAAGCTCTACCTGGCCCCGGCCAACCACGCGGGGTACTATCCCGGGGGCAAGGTCATGATGATGAAGGTGCTCTTTGAGCGGGACAGCTTCCGCCTGCTGGGCGCCCAGATCGTGGGCTACGAAGGGGTGGATAAACGCATTGACGTGCTGGCCACCGCCCTCCAGGCCGGCCTCACCGTCCCGGAACTGAAGGACCTGGACCTCGCCTATGCTCCACCCTATTCCTCGGCCAAGGATCCGGTGAATATGGCAGGCTTCATGGCAGAAAACCTGCGGGACGGATTGGTCCAGCAGTTCCATTGGGACGAGGTGGACGCCCTGCCCCGGGACGGCAGCGTGACGCTGCTGGATGTGCGCACCCCAGCGGAGTACGCCATGGGCCACATCGACGGCTTCCAGAACATCCCCCTGGACGAGCTGCGCCCACGCATGGGCGAGCTACCTGCGGGCAAACCGGTTTACGCCCACTGCCAGAGCGGGCTGCGCAGCTATGTGGCCTGCCGGATGCTGGCCCAGAGCGGGTTTACCTGCTACAACCTCTCGGGCAGCTACCTGCTCTACGCTACCGCCACCCAACACTACTCCCCCGCCCCCTCTGCCGATCCCTGCGGCCGGGAGCGGCGGTAACCAAACAGAGAAAGCCAACAACGCAGACAGCCGCCACCCGGAAGGGTGGCGGCTGTCTGTCTACGCGGGTTGCAGGGCCTATCCTACTTCAGGGGGCCAGACGGGCCCGGTGGAACACCTTTTTGCCCTTTTTGAGCAAAAGCCCTTCGCCGGCAAAGTCCTGCCGGTCCAGCCGGGCATTGGGATCGGTGAGCTTCTGGTCGCCGATGGATATCCCCCCCTGCTGGATCAGCCGGCGGGCCTCGCCGTTGGAGGCGGCCAGGCCGCACCGGACCAGCAGGGTGAGCACGCCGATCTGACCATCTGTAAAATCATCAGAACCCAGCTGAGTGGCGGGCATGTTGGAGCTGTCTCCTCCACCGGAAAACAGGGCCCTGGCGGCGCTCTGGGCCTGCTCGGCCTCCTGCTCGCCATGGACCAGCTTGGTCAGCTCGTAGGCCAGGATCTCCTTGGCCTGGTTGAGCTGAGCCCCCTGCCAGGTATCCATCTCGTCAATCTGTTCCAGGGGCAGGAAGGTGAGCATGCGCACGCACTTCATCACGTCCGCATCCTCCACATTGCGCCAGTACTGATAGAAGTCATAGGGGCTGGTCTTGTTGGGATCCAGCCACACGGCGTTGCCCGCGGTCTTGCCCATCTTATTTCCCTGGGAATCGGTGAGCAGGGCGATGGTCATGGCATGGGCGTCCTGGCCCAGCTTCCGGCGGATCAGTTCGGTGCCCCCCAGCATGTTGCTCCACTGGTCGTTGCCGCCAAACTGCATGTTGCAGCCGTAGTGCTGAAACAGATAGTAAAAATCGTAGGACTGCATGGGCATATAGTTGAACTCCAGGAAAGACAGCCCCTTTTCCATGCGCTGCTTAAAGCACTCGGCCCGGAGCATGTTGTTCACCGAGAAGCAGGCCCCCACCTCCCGGATAAACTCCACATAGTTCAGCTCCAGCAGCCAGTCGGCGTTGTTCACCATCCGGGCCTTGTCGGGGCCAAACTCGATGAAGCGCTCCATCTGCTTTTGGAAGCAGTCACAGTTGTGCTGGATGATTTCCCGGGTCATCATCGAGCGCATATCCGTGCGCCCGGAGGGGTCCCCAATCATAGCCGTGCCCCCTCCGATGAGGGCGATGGGTTTGTTTCCCGCCATCTGAAGGCGCTTCATCAGGGTCAGGGCCATGAAATGGCCCACGTGCAGGCTGTCCGCCGTGGGGTCAAAGCCAATATAGAAGGTGGCCTTGCCCTGGTCGATCATGGTGCGGATCTCTTCCTCGTCGGTCACCTGGGCGATCAGGCCCCGGGCGACCAGTTCCTCGTACAGCGTCATTGTCTTAGCTCCTTTCCCGTTCAAACTTGGCCCACATATCGGGTAGGCCGCGGGAAGGGGCGCGCCATGGGCAAAGAAAAACGCCCCTGTCCCAAAGGACAGAGGGCGAACGCTCGCGGTACCACCTCTGTTCACTCCGCCCTCGCGGGCGAAGCCTCAGAGAGTCAGAGACTCTGCACGCTGTACCGGGCGCAACCCGTCCACCCCTACTGAGACAAGGTCCGTTCAGGGGGCTGCTCCAGGGGGTATTGGGCGAAGTTCCTCTCTCCCTTTCACCGGCCGGGAGCTCTCTGTGCAGGAGGTCAACGCCTACTCTTCCCTTTCTACGCATTGTCAGCATCATAGCACAGAGAAATGGCAAAGTCAAATCTTTTTTCCCTCATGGCAGCAGACCAAAATGCCGCAGCGCCTTGCCCACGCCGTCCTCCTCCACGGTATCGGTGACATAGTCCGCCTGATCCTTCACCACCTGGACCGCGTTGCCCATGGCCACACTGGTTCCTGCCAGAGCCAGCATGGACAGGTCGTTCACCCCGTCCCCAAAAGCCACGATCTCCTCCCGCTTCAGCCCATAAACCTCCAGAGTGGCCCGGATCCCCGCCGCCTTGCCCTCCCCCACGGGGATGATATCCACCCCCTTGGGGTGCCAGCGGGTATGGGTGCAGTGGGGCATCGCGTCCAGAAAGAGCGCCTCCTCCCCCGCCTCCACCAGGGGAATGAACTGGTAGATCTTCCGCTCCAGCATCCACTCCGGGGGACGCACTGGGTAGGGCGGGGTGTGCATATAGGAGAAGATCTCCAGCGCCCGCCGGTTGAGCTGGCTGACATAGCTCTCCCCGTCGGAGGCCATCAGGGCCGCCAGATGCGGGTGGGCCCGGAGCACCTTGCAGGCCCCCTCCAGGTCGCCCTGGCGGATGGGATGGTCCAGATAGAGCCCATGGTCGTTGTAGCAGCAGTGGCCGTTGAGGGTCACATAGCCGTCAAAGCGCAGGTCCCGCAGCATCCCGGTGCGCGCCAGGTCCTGCCGGGAGCGTCCGGTGGCCAGGAAGAGCAGCAATCCTCGATCCCGCAGGGCCAGCAGATCGGCCCGCAGGCGGTCGGTGACCACTCCCAGACGAAAGGAGACCAGGGTGCCGTCCACATCGAAAAAAGCCGCTTTGATCATCTCTGCTTCGGTCCTCCCCTCTCCTGGCCCGCCTTATACGCCTGCGCCTGCTCCAGCAGCTCCTGGGCCCCGTCCAGGGCGGTCTGGGTGACCCGCTCCCCGCTGGTCAGCCGAGCCAGTTCCTGCCGGCGCTGGGCCTGCTCCAGCCGCTCCACCGCCGTATAGGTACGCCCGTCCCGCTCCCCCTTCTCCACGCAGAAATGCACGTCCCCCATCGCGGCGATCTGGGGCAGGTGGGTGACGCACAACACCTGCTTGGACTGGGCCACCTGGAACAGCTTCCGGGCCACCTTGTCCGCCGCCCGACCGGACACGCCGGTGTCCACCTCGTCAAAAATCAGGGTGGACACCTGCTCGGTCTCAGCCAGCACGTTCTTCAGGGCCAGCATGATCCGGGCCAGCTCCCCGCCGGAGGCCACCCGCTGGATGGGGCGCAGCTCCTCCCCCAGATTGGCCGACATGAGAAAGCGCACCTCGTCCACGCCGGTGGCGTCCATGCCGTCCTGAGCCTGCTTGGGAGCAAAGGCCACCGAAAAGCGCACCTTGGGCATATCCAGCTGGGCCAGCTCCTGGCCGATCCGCTCCTCCAGCCCCCCAGCCGCCGCCCGGCGGGCCTGGGAGAGGGCCTGGGCCGCTTGCCCCGCCTGGGCCAGCGCCCCATCCAGCTCCTCCTGGAGCTGCTGCATTCGCTGGTCGGAGCCCTGGATCTGATCCAGCTGCCTGCGGCAGTCGTCCAGAAAGGCCAGCATCTCCCCCTCGCTGCCCCCATACTTGCGCTTGAGCCGGTGCAGTTGGTCCAGCCGGCCCTCCAGCTCGTCCAGCTCCCCAGGCTGAAACTCCATGGACTCCCGCAGCGCCCGCAGGGACTCGGCCACGTCCTCCGCCTCATAGCGCAGCTCCTGAGTCCGATCGGCCAGCTGGGCCAGCTCCTGGCTGTGTCGGCCGCCCTGGGAGAGCTGCTGGGCGGCCTGGTCCAGCAGCGCCGCCGCCCCCAGGCCGTCCTCCCCGCCGGTGAGGGCGGCCCAGGCCCCGTCCACGGACAGGGTCAGGCGCTCGGCGTTGCGCAGCAGATCCCGGCGGGCAGCCAGTTCCTGCTCCTCCCCCTCCCGCAGCTGGGCCCGCTCCAGCTCGTCGATTTGATAGCGCAGCGTGTCCACCCGCCGGGCCTTCTCCCCCTCGTCCATGGCCAGCCGCTCCAGCTCCCCCCGCAGGGCGCGCACCCGCTCATAGCGCTGGGCAAAAGCCTGGCGCTGTTTCCCCAGGCCCCCAAAGCTGTCCAGGTAGTCCAGGTGGCAGCTCTCGTCCAGCAGCTGCTGGCCGTCGTGCTGGCCGTGGATGTTCAACAGCTGGCAGCCCAGCGCCCGCAATTGGGTGACCAGCACGGGCCGGCCATTGACCCGGCACACGTTCTTCCCGTCGGCCTGGATGGAGCGCTCCAGCAGCAGCTCCCCATTCTCGTCCGGGCCCAGCCCCTCCTGCCGGAACCACGCCAAGTCAGGCAGGTTCTGAAACAGCGCCGACACCTGGGCCGATTTGGCCCCCGTGCGGATCAGATCCCGGCTGGTGCGCTGCCCGATGATGGCGCCGATGGCGTCGATCACGATGGACTTGCCCGCGCCGGTCTCGCCGGTGAGCACGTTGAGCCCCTCCCCAAAGGGGATGTCCGCCCGGGAGATCACCGCGATATTCTCAATATGCAGCAGGGACAGCATGGTCGTTCCACCTCAATCCAACATAGAGCCCATTTCCTTGCACAGCTCGGCCGCCAACTGGTTGTTGCGCATGATCAGGATGACGGTGTCATCCCCCGCCAGCGAACCCACCAGCCCGTCGATCTCCATGCCGTCCAGCGCCGCCCCCGCGGCGGGGGCCAGGCCGGGCATGGTCTTGACCACCACGATATTTTGCGCCATATCAAAGGAGGTAACCCCCTCCTTGAAGATGTTGCGCAGCCGCCCGGCAAAGTTGGGGTGGGCGGGCTTGGCCGCCGCAGCCACATATTTGTAGCGCCCCTCCCCGGTGGGCTGCTTGACCAGGTTCAGCTCCTTGATGTCCCGGGAGATGGTCGCCTGGGTCGCCCGGATGCCGCAAGCGCGCAGGCAGTCCAGCATCTGCTCCTGGGTCTCGATGTCCTGGCGGCCCACCAGGCGCAGGATCTCCGCTTGCCGTTTGGCCTTCATCCCATCACGACCTCCCCAGTTTCTGGTTAATCCGCTCGTAGAAGCTGCGCCCCGTCAGCTTGACCAGCTTGGTCACCCGCTCCGAGCGCCGGCATTCCACCCAGTCCCCCGGCTGGACCCGGAAGGCCCTGCCCCCGTCCACCGACAGGTAGGCTGTCTTGCGGCTGCCCGGCGGGACGCGCACGCCCACCACTCGGCCGCTGTCCAACACGAAGGGTTTGGCGTGCAGCGAGTGGGCGCACACCGGCGTGACGATCACGTTGGCCGCGGTGGGCTCCACAATGGGGCCCCCCGCCGCCAGCGAGTAGGCGGTGGAGCCGGTTGGGGTGGCCACGATGACCCCGTCCCCGGAAAAAGCGGAGATGGTGGCCCGGTCCCCGGTCACCTCCAAGTCCAGCACCCGGGCCACCGAGCCCTTGGTGACCACCGCGTCGTTCAGCGCCGTCTCCCGGAAGATCCTGCGCCCCTCCCGGCGCACCGCCACATCCAGCATCATCCGCCGCTCCACATCGAACTTTCCCCCTGCCAGCCGGGCCAACAAAGACAGCTCGCCATGCTCCAGCTCCGCCATAAAGCCCACGCTGCCCAGGTTGATGCCCAGCACCGGGACGTTGTAGGGGTTGGCGTCCCGGGCCGCGTGGAGGATGGTCCCGTCCCCGCCAAAGCACACCAGCACATCCGCCCGCTTGAGCTCCTGCTTCATCCCCTTCAGCGCCACATGGGCGGGCAGCTCCAGGCGGCTGCTGGCCTCCGGCTCAAAGGGCAGGCAGACCGCCGTCTCCACCCCGCATCCCTCCAAGATGCGGATGGCGCTCTGGGCCGCCTTCAGCCCCCTGTCCCGATAGGGGTTTGGGCACAGCACCACTTTCAAAGCTCCACCTCCTCCGCTTGCTCATGGGAACGCCTGACCAGCTCGGCCAGATCCCCAGGGGCGGCCGGGCCCGGCCGCGCCTCCAGATACCCCAGGTACTCCAAGTTCCCCTCCGGCCCCCGGATGGGGGAGACGTCCATGCCCCGGACGGTGAAGCCGGCCTGGGCGGCGTGGTCCAAAAAGCGCTCCAACACCTCCAGGTGGACCGCCGGGTCCCGCACCACCCCCTTCTTGCCCACCTTCTCCCGCCCCGCCTCAAACTGGGGTTTGATCAGGGCGGCCACTTGGCCGTCCTCCCCCAAAAGGGGACGCAGGGCGGGCAGGATGAGCTTGAGGGAGATGAAGGACACGTCCACGCTGGCAAAGTCCAGCTCCTCCGGGATCTGCTCCCTTGTGAGGTAACGGGCGTTGGTGCGCTCCAGGCAGACCACCCGGGGATCGCTGCGCAGGGACCAGGCCAGCTGGCCGTACCCCACGTCTACGGCGTAGACCCGGGCTGCCCCATGCTGGAGCATACAGTCGGTAAAGCCCCCGGTGGACGCGCCGATGTCCGCGGCCACCTTCCCGTCCAGGCAGATGGGAAAGCACTGCATGGCTTTCTCCAGCTTAAGGCCCCCCCGGCTGACGTAGCGCAGCTTTCCCCGCACCTCCAGAGGGACGTCCTCGTCCAGGGCCATGCCCGGCTTATCCAGCCGGCGGCTGCCGGAGAAGACCGCCCCGGCCATGATGACCGCCTGGGCCCGCTGCCGGCTGTCCGCCAGCCCCCGTTCCACTAGCAGCATGTCCAGCCGCTTCTTGGCCATCGCCCATCACCTCCATCGCCCGCCGGCACAGGCCATGGGCGTCAATGCCGCACAGGGTCCGCAGCTGGGCCACCGTGCCGTGCTGCACGAACCGGTCGCCCAGGTTGGCCAGCGCAGGGCGGCACGCCACCCCCCGCAGGGCCAGCTCGGACAGGATCCTGCGCCCCACGCACCCGGCGTCCACGCACTCCTCCGCCACCAGCATCCGTCCACCCGTGTCTGCCAAGCTGCGGACAATGGCGTCCAGGTCCAGCGGGACAATGCTGTTGAGCTTGAGCACCTGGGCAGATACCCCCTGCTGCTGGAGCAGATCGGCCGCCCCCAGCGCCTCGTTGAGCATAGTCCCGTAGGCGATCAGAGTCAGGTCCGTGCCGGGGCGCACCACACCGGCCCCCTCCAGGCCGCACAGCCCCTGGAAGGCGCCCTCCCCCCCTTTGGGGTAGCGCACCGCCACCGGGCCGGTCAGCTCCAGCAGCGCGTGGCGCAGCATGGCCCGCAGCTCGGCAAAGCTGGCCGGGCACAGCACCCGCAGGCCGGGGATGGAGCTGAGGTAGGCCACGTCAAACACGCCATGATGGGTCTCGCCGTCCTCCCCCACCAGCCCCGCCCGGTCCACGGCAAAGACCACGTGCAATCCCTGGATGGCCACGTCGTGGATGAGCATATCGTAGGCGCGCTGTAAAAAAGTGGAATACACCGCAAACACTGGCAGGGCCCGCTGCTTGGCCATGCCCGCGGCCATGGACGCGGCGTGCTCCTCGGCGATGCCCACGTCGAAAAACCGCCTGGGGTACTGCTGGGCAAAGCCGTCCAGCCCCGTCCCCGACTGCATGGCCGCGGTAATGGCGCACACCTGGTCCCGCTCCTGGGCCAACTGGCACAGGGTTTGGCCGAACACGTCGGAGAAGCTCTGGCCCTTCCGTTTGCCCAAATCCGTCCCGTCCTGCCGCCGGAAGGGGCCCACCCCATGGAAGCGGTCGGGCTCATCCTCGGCGGGGCGGTAGCCCTTCCCCTTCACCGTCTTGGCATGGAGCAGCACCGGGCAGCGCAGCTCCCGGGCATACTGCAGCAGCTGGGTCAGCCGGGCCACGTCGTGGCCATCCACCGGCCCCAGGTAGACAAAACCCATATCCTCAAACACGCTGCCGGTGAGCAGCGCGTCCTTCACCAGCTTCTTGGCCCGGTGGGTGAAACGGTACACCGCCCGGCCCACCGGGCCGTGGTTGGTCAGGCGGCGGTAGATCTGCTTCATGCGCAGGTACTGGGGCTTGAGGCGCTGCCGGGCCAGATGGCTGGCCACCCCGCCCACGTTTCGGGTGATGGACATCCCGTTGTCATTGAGGATGACGATCAGGGGCTCCCCGCTGTGACCGGCATTGGACAGCCCCTCGAAGGACAGCCCCCCCGTCATGGCCCCATCCCCCATCAGCGCCAACACCTGGTAGTCCTCCCTCGCCAGCGTCCTGGCCCGGGCCATGCCCAGGGCCACCGACACCCCGTTGGAGGCGTGGCCGGCGATGAAGGCGTCCGACCGGTGCTCCCAGGGCTTGGGAAAGCCGGACAGCCCCCCCAGCTGCCGCAGGGTGTCCATCCTTCCCGCCCGGCCAGTGAGCAGCTTGTGGGCATAGCACTGGTGGCCCACATCAAACACCAGCCGGTCGGTGTTCAGGTCGAACACCCGGTGGATGGCCACTGTCAGCTCCACCACCCCCAGGTTGGAGGCCAGGTGGCCGCCGGTGCGGGAGACGCTGTCCAGGATCCGCTCCCGCAGCTGGGCGCAAAGCTGCCTGGCCTGCTGGTCGGTCAGCTGGCCCAGCCGCTCTGGTAGTTCCATGTGCCGTCCACCTCCTTGTCTGTTCCATGTTTCCTACCCAGCTATGGGTTCAGGGGTTCAGGCGGTCAGCAGACTGCCCACCGCCCCCACCGCGATGCCCAGCACCGCCCCCATGGCCACCTGGAAGGGGGTATGGCCCAGCATCTCCTTGAGCTCCCGGTCCGGGAACTCCGGTTTCTCCCCCCTCCAGGCCCGCATCATGCAGTTGAGGGCCTTGGCCTGCTTGCCCGTCTGCCAGCGCACATTGCACGCGTCATACATCACAATGAAGGCCAGCACTGCGGCGATGGCAAACAGCGGGTCGTCCACCCCCTGGTGAAAGCCCACCCCAGCAGCGCAGGCGCATACCATGGCCGAGTGGGAGCTGGGCATCCCGCCTCCAGTGGATAGGTACCGCCAGGCCAGCTTCCGGCCGGAGGCGGAGGCGATGATCATCTTGATGGCCTGGGCGATGGCCCAGGCGGCCACCGCGTGGATCAGGATGGGTGTAATCATGGCCGTTCCCCCTTTCCCCTCAGCGGCCGCGCCCGGCCAGCCAGTCGGCCAGCCAGCACAGGAACCCGGCCTCCCCAAAGGCGCTGGCCACGGCCTGCTTGGCCTGCTGGCTGTGTGCCTCCACCAGCTGCTGGCACCGCTCCGGATCGTACAGGGCGGCAAAGGTGTGCTTGCCCTGCTCCACATCCGATCCCACCGGTTTGCCCAGCGCCTGGGTGGTGGACTGCCGGTCCAGCAGATCGTCCCGGATCTGGAAAGCCAGGCCCAGCTCCCGGGCATAGACCGCCACCGCGTCCTGCTGGGCCGGGGTTGCCTCTACCGGAGAAGCGGCCAGCCCCATCAGGCAGGCCGCCTGGAGCAGCGCCGCCGTCTTCCACAGGTGGATCTGGGTCAGCTCCCCCTCGTCCAGCTGCCGGCCCTGGCCGGCCATGTCTAGGTACTGCCCGGCGCAGATACCCGCCAGGGCGCCGGCGGCCTGGCCCAAAATGGCGCAGGCCCGGGCGTTGGCCGCCGGCCCTGCCGACCGGCGGGAGGCCGCCGTACGCCGGAAGGCCTCCGCCTGGAGCGCGTCCCCGGCCATCACCGCGTTGCACTCCCCATAGACCTTGTGGCAGGTGGGCTTGCCCCGGCGCAGCGCGTCGTCGTCCATGCAGGGCAGGTCGTCGTGGATAAGGGAGTAGGTGTGCAGCATCTCCACGGCGCAGGCGTAGTCCAGCGCGGGTTCCATGTCGCCGCACAGGGCCTGGCAGATCTTCAGGGTGAGCACCGGGCGCAAACGCTTGCCCCCGGCCAGCAGGCTGTACCGCATGGCCTCCAACAGCTCCCGCTGGGGCCCCTGCTCCAGAAAGCAGCCCTCCAGCTCCCGCTCCACCAGCTGGGCCGCCTGCCGGTAGGCTCGCTCAAAGTCCGTGCCGCTCATCCCTCTTGCCCGAAGGGAGCTTCCTGCCCGGTCTCGGCGTTGAGCAGCAGGTCCACCTTCTGCTCCGCCTGGTCCAGCATCTGATTGCAGCTGCCCACCAGCTTGGCCCCCTCCTCAAAGAGCTTGAGGGACTCGTCCAACCCGCACGTCCCCTGCTCCAACTTGCCCACAATCTCTTCCAGCCGGCTCATGGACTGTTCAAAGCTCAGCTTTTTCTCTGCCATTGCCCTTCCTCCTTTCCCCGCACCTCACAGCGCAGGGTCCCGTCTGATAACATCACGTCCAGCGCCTGCCCCGGTTCCACCTGGGCCAGCTGGGTCACCACGCCCTGCGCCCCCATGGCGATGGCATAGCCCCGGCCCAGCACCCCCAGCGGACTCATGGCGTCCAGCCCCGCGCTCAGCCGGGCCAGCTCCCCCCGGGCCTGCTTCAGACCCGCCCGAAGCGCGGCGCTCAGCCGCTCCCGGGCCCGGTCGGCCAGCAGCCTGCCGTCCTGAATGGGCGCCTTGGGCTGGCGCAGCGCCCGGCTGTCAGCCAGGCGGCGCAAGTCCTGCCGCCCCGCCCGCAGCCGGGCCTGCTGGGCGGCGGCCAGCCGTCGGCCCAGCTGGGCCAGCCGATGGCGCACCTGGGCCTGGTCGGGCACGGCCAGCTCGGCGGCATTGGACGGCGTGGCCGCCCGCAGGTCGGCCACATAGTCGGAGATGGTCACGTCCGGCTCATGGCCCACCGCGGAGATCACCGGGATGGCAGACCGGGCGATGGCCCGGGCCACCGGCTCCTCATTGAAGGCCCAAAGGTCCTCCCGGGATCCGCCCCCCCGGCCGGTGATGATCAGGTCGATGTCGGCCCTCCGGTTCACCTGGTCGATGGCCCCGGCGATCTCCTGGGCCGCCCCCTCCCCCTGCACCCGGACGGGGACCACCAGCACCCCGGTCATGGGCCAGCGGGCCCCCAAAATACGGATCATGTCCCGCACCGCCGCCCCGGCGGGGGAGGTGACCAGGGCGATGCGCCTGGGCCAGGCGGGCAGGGGCCGCTTGCGCGCCGGGTCGAACAGCCCCTCCTCCTCCAGCTTCCGGCGCAGCCGCTCAAAGGCCAGGTCCAGCGCTCCCCGCCCGTCCTCGATCAGTTCGGTGCAGTACATCTGGTACTGCCCGTCCCGGGGAAAGACGGACACCCGGCCAAAGGCCAGCACGCTCATTCCGTTGTCCGGCTGAAAGCGCAGCCGGGCCGCGTCCCCCCGGAACAGCACGCAGCGCATACTGCCCTTGTCGTCCTTCAGGGAGAAATAGTGGTGCCCGGAGGGGTAGCGCTTGTAATTGGAGATCTCCCCACGGATGAGCAGGGACTGGAGCAGAGGGTCTGCCTCCAGCAGCTGCTTGAGATACCCGTTGATCTGGGAGACTGTATATACGGGCAGTTGGGCCAGGTTCATTCCGATCCCTCCCGTTCCAGCCCCCGGTGGGCCAGAATGGCCACTCCCAGGGCGTTGTCCACAGAGTATTCCGGCGGGGCGAACACCGCCCCCAGCTCCGCCAGGCGGCGGCGCAGCAGGGTGTTGGACGCCACCCCGCCTGAGCACAGCAAGGGCAGGTCCCCATACCGTTCCCGGGCCCATCTCGTGGCCTGAATCAATGCCCCGGCCAGGGTCTCCAGAGTGAAGCGGGCCGCGTCCGCCCGGGGCGTGCCGCCGGCCAGCATCCCCCGGATCTTGTTCTCCATGCCGGACAGGGAGAAGTACCCCTCCCGCACCTTCACCGGGAAGCGGTCTGTCCGCTGGGACTGGCCGCTCAGCTCGTCCAGCCCCCGGCCGGCGGGAAAAGACAGCCCCATGGCCACCCCGATCCGGTCCACCAGCTGCCCGGCGGACAAATCCTGGGTGCCACCCACGCATTGGGCCTCCACCAGATGGCCCTGAGGCTGGACATAGAGCAGCTCAGTCGTGCCTCCCGACAGGTGCCAGGCCAGGTGGGGTCGGTCCAACAGGTCGGCCCGCCCGGCCGACCAGGCCGCCGCAGCGATGTGCCCCTGCTGATGGGAGCAGGGAAAGAAGGGCACCCCCAGCGCCGCGGCCAGGGTGCGCCCATGGCCCTCCCCCACCAGGAAGCAGGGCATATAGGAGCCCTCCGCAGACCTTGGACGGGTGGAGGCGCCCACCGCGTGGATCCGGCCCAGCAGCCCATCCTCCCGCAACCGCTCCACCATCTCATGCAGCCGCCTGACGTGCTGGAACACCGCATCGCTCTGCCGCAGGCCCAGCTCCCCCGGCTCCACGGCCAGCAGCCGCCCCCGGTTCTCCCCCCGCGCCCCGTCAAACACCGCGGCAGAGGTGGTATAGTTGCTGGTGTCCAGCCCCACGCACAGCCCGGGCATCTTCCTCATCCCCTCCCAGCCGGCTCCTGCTCCTGGGGCCGCTCCTCCCGGACCAGGGAACCCAGGATCCCGTTGACAAAGCCCACCACGTCCGTGTCCAGGTACTTCTTGGCGATCTCCACCGCCTCGTTGATGGCCACCTTGTCGGGCACCTGGGGCAGATAGAGGATCTCGTAGATGGCCACCCGCAGCACCGACACGGCCACCCGGTCGATCCTGGCCACCCGCCAGCCCCGGGCATAGCGCTCGATACGCCCGTCCAGCTCCTGGCGGTACTGCTCCACCCCCCGCACCAACTGGCAGATGTAGTCCCGTTGGGCCTGATCCGGGAAGTCGGCGTACAGCGGCTCCTCCCCCCGCCGGCCGGCGAATACCTCCGGCGTCAGCTCCCGCTCCAGCAGCGCCTGCGCCCCGTCGCCGGAGATGGCCTGCTGGAAGACCAGGTGGACGGCAATCTCCCTGGCGCTGGTCCTGGTCATGGTGCATCCATCCTCTCCCCGGGGCGGCCCGGAGCCACCGCCCGTTTTTTTGCATATACGCTGATTATACACGGGCCGTCCCCAAAAGGGAAGCCCTTTTTCCATTCAGGCACAAAAACAGAGCCGGATCCCTTCAGACCCGGCTCCATGGGCGCTTTGCGCCTACTTTGGAAAGCTCACCCCAGCCACCGTCACGTTGACGCAGTCCACCTGCAGGCCGGATGTGTTCTCCACCGCGCTGACGATGGCGTCCTGCACACCCCGGGCCACATCGGGCACCACATGGCCGTAGCGCACCATGAGGGAGATGTCCACCGACACCCGGTCCTCATCCACCGACACCCGCACCCCCTTGGACAGCACCTTCCGGTGCACCATGGCGGCCACATCGCTGCCCAGGCCAGAGCCCAGCGCGCTGACTCCCTCCGTCTCCAGGGCGGCGGCGCCGGCGATGGCGGCCAGCACCTCCTCGGAGATGTTCACACTGCCCAGCTCCTCTTCCCGGGAGATATATTCCCTGCTCTCGGCCATCCGGCCTCACGCTCCTTCCGGTACGTTTGTGCCGCTATTATAGCATCCCCCCCGGAAAAATACAATCCCGTTTTTCCTCACGGATCCGCTTCAATGATCTTGATCTGGTTGGCCTCCAGCCCGGTGGTTTCCATGACGATCTCCACGATCCGGGCCGTGTCGCTCTCGGTCAGGCCGGTCTGGGTGGTGGCCACCACTACGCTGGCGCTGTTCTCATTGAGGAAACACACGCACTCCCCATAGCCCTTGGCCGTGATCAGGTTTTCCGCCTGGGCCTCGGACATGGTGTAGGTGGCCATGGCCTGGATGGAGGCGTTGGCCTCGTCGATCAGGGCCTGGTCCGCCGAAGCGTCCGCCGCCGCCTGCTGCAACAGCGCCAGGGCGTTGTCCCGAGCCTGCTGCCGGTTGAGGCGGGCGGATGCAAAGTAGCCGGTCTGGTCGCTCTCCATCTGGGCGGTCCCGCTGGGCGCGGGGCTGGCGCTGGCGTTGGGCTGGGCGCTGGCCCCGCCGTCCTGCCCCTCCTCCTGGGCGTTGACCAGGCTGGCCTCCCCCAATACCCTGCCCGGCTCCTCCCCGGTCTGCTCGGCCTGGTTGTTGTACGACCAGTTGAGGTAGACCGCCGCGCCCACAAACAGAACGATGGCCACCACCACCGCGTTGCGCTTCCATACACTCATCGCTTTTCCCTCCGTTATCGCTTTGATTTCAAGGCTTTACGAACCCGCGCATACTGTGATCCGGTCCGAGCCCAGCCCCGTCAGGCCGGATACCGCCTGGGTCAGCGTCAGCCGGAGCTGGGGATCGTCCCCGCCAGGGCACACCACCAGGGCGCCTTGGAAGGTGGGATACCGCTGGGCCACCAGCACCACCTCCTCCCCTTCGTCGGTGGAGAGGATGACCGTCTGCTCCTGGCTGGACAGCTCCCCCTCCCCCTGCTGCTGGGTCTGGTCGGTGGCCAGCACCCGCTCCATGCCGCTGTCCACCGTGAGCACCACCGACACCTCTCCCGCCCCCTCGATGCGGGACAGGGCCTGGGCCAGGCGCTGCTCCAAGGCCTCCACGGAAAAGTCCTCCTCCGCCCCGGTCAGGCCCTGCTCTTCCACGGGCTGCCGCTGCCGACCGCCTGTGGGCCAGAGCAGCAGCAGGATCCCCGCCGCTGCCACCAGCAGCACATACCGGTACTGCTTGAGGACGGCCAGCACCTGCCCCTGCTTGGGCGGCTTCCATGCCAGCTTCATGGCGTCTCCTCCTCAAACAACTGCCGCTGGATGGGGATGCCCAGGTCCTGCTCCAGGATCCGCTCCAGCTGCTGCCGCTGCTCCTGCGTCCACTCCCCCCGGATGCTCGCCTCGTAGGGATAGGGGGTCGCGTCCTGGTCATACTGGTACCTCACCTCCACCTGGCAGGAAAGCCCCAGCTGCGCCGCCTTGTCCGAAATATATGCGGCAGTCTGCCGCTCTATGATGGATTGATACAGCAAATCGTTTTCCTCCTCCAGTGCGTCGGTATAGCCACCCACACTGGCCGGGAAGTCCCCGGCCAGCCGGGCCAGCGCCCCCTCGTCCAGCCGCAGCAGAGGCTGGACGGTGGCCAGCAGCAACACCAGGGCGCCGGCCAGCCTGCAGATTCGTTTGGGCCCTCCCTCCGGGGCCAGGCTCTGGGCCAGGGCGGCGGCCATGGCCGCACAGGCCATGCCCAGAAGCCATTGGCGGATCAGCTCCATCATGCCGCCACCACCGAGACGGAGGACACCAGCGCGATGAGCAGCAGCAGGCAGCAGGCCCCAATCATGCCCAGCATCAGCCCAAAGGCCCCGCCGATCTGATCCACCAAAGCGCACAGCGGCCCGGACCCCACCGTGGCCGAGAGCGCGGCGGTCAGTTTGTAGAGCAGGTAGTGCACCGCCATCTGCAGCAGGGGCAGCAGACAGATGGCCAGGATGGTCAGCATCCCAAACACCCCCACCGTCCCCTTGAGCACCCCGGCGGAGGCCAGGATGGTCTCGGCCGCGTCGGACAAGATGCCCCCCACCACCGGGATGGCCCCGGAGATGGCGAACTTGGTGGCCTTGACAGTCATGGCGTCGGCGCTGCCGGCCACCACGCCGCTCACCGTCAAGTAGCCCACAAAGGCCAGCATCACCGTAGTCAGCAACGCCCCCGCCGCCCATTTGAACAGCCCCGCCACCCGCTTGAGCCCCTCGTTGCCCAGCGCGGCGTTGGCCACGCAGGCGGCCAGGTAGGCATACAGCAGGGGGATGAGCAGGCTGTTGATCAGGTTGACCAACGCGTCGCTGAAGAGCACCGCCGCCATCTGCCGCACCGTGGCCCCCGTCACCGCCCCGGTGGCCGCCGTCACCGCCGCCACGGCGGGCAGCAGCACATTGGCAAAGGTGGTCATGCCGCCGATGGCCTCCCGCCCCAGGCCCAGCAGGGAGTTGACATCGGTCACCGCCACCGCCGCCACCGCCAGGGTGCCCGCCAGCGCCACCGCTGGCGTGCTCTGCCGGCTCAGCCCCCCGTACAGGTTATCCGCCACCCCGCACAGCAACATCACCAGCAGGATCAGCACCCCCGAGCGCACCGCCCGGCGCACAATGCCCACCAGCTCCTGGCTTCCGGTGTCCAAGATCTGCCCCAGCCCTTGCTCCAGGCCGGTGCCATAGTCAATCTCGCTCCCGGTTTGGCCGGCGGCCCGCTCCAGCTCGTCCACGTCCAGGGCCTGCTCCTGGGCGGAGAGGATCTCCTCCTGCTGCGTGGCCGCCCGGGCGGGCAGGGCCAGAGCGCAAAGCATCAAAGGAATCAGCGCCAGCATCTTCCATCTCATCATTGGTATCCCCCCGTTTTACAGCAGTTGGGCCAGCAGATCCAGCACCGCGCTCATCAGCGGCAGCACCGCCGCCAGGGCCAGGACGGTCCCCGCCAGCTCCACCACCCCGGCCAGGGCGCTCTCCTTGGCGTCTCGGCAGAAGTCCGCAGCCAGCCGGGTGACCAGGCCGATGCCCACCGCTTTGAGCATGGGGGAGAGCACCTGGGGGGACAGCCCGCCCAGCTCGGCCAGCCGGTCTAAAAATGCGCTCACCGTCTCCAGCGCGCCGGAGCAGTACAGCAGGATCAGCGCCCCCGCGCAGATGGCCAACAGGATGGCCACCTCCGGGGCCTGCTTGCTCACCACCAGGGCGCACACCGCGGCCAGGATGGCTGCCGCGGCTACGCTCAGCGCCCCGCTCATAGGTCAAAGAGATTCTCCACCAGGTTAAACAGGCTGCTGATCTCCTGTACCACGATCATCAGCACCACCACCAGGGCCACCAGGGTGGTCATGGTGGCCATCTCGTCCCGCCCCGAGCGGGTCAGCACCTGGTTGAGTACCGAGACCAGGATGCCCACCGCCGCAATTTTGAAGATCAGATCCACGTCCATACACGCCCCTCCTATACCTATACCAGCAGTATGATCAGCAGGGCGCCGGCGGCTATCCCCAGCGTCCCGTACACCCGGCCCAGCCGCTGCCGCTGGGCCTGGGCCTGGAGCCGCTGCTGCTCCAGCCGCTCCACCGCACCGGCCAGGGCCTGGCGCTGGCTGTCCCCGTCGTAGCGGCCCAGCACCGCCCCCAGCTGCTCCAGCAGCAGCCGGTCCGTCCCCTCCAGGCGCAGGCCGCTGGCCTCCTCCCCCTGGGTCCAGACCTGGCGGAAGGCCCGTCCATTCAGGTGACCCGCCCCCTGGGCGCACAGCCGGAAGAACTGGGCGGCGTGGCCGCCGGTGGCCTGGGCCGCCCGCTCCAGCAGCTCCGGCAAGGGGGGCAGGCGCCAGGCCAGCTCCCGCTCCATCACCTCCAGCCCGGCCACCAGGTCCCGCAGGTCCCGCACCCGGCCCTCCAGATGGCCCACCGCCGACAGCCCCAGGGCGCAGGAGCCGGCGGCCAGCAGCACCGCCCCCACCATCCGGATCATGACAGCACCTCCACCCGGGCCTGCCGGACCGTCCCCCGGCGCTCCAGCACCGCCGCCTGCCGGAACACCCCGCTGTCCAGCAGGGCGCGGTACACCGGCCTGCGCCGCAAGTCGTCCACGCCGGCGGCATGGGCGGTGGCCAGCAGAGCAACCCCGCAGCCCGCGGCCTCTTCCATGGCCCGCACGTCTGCCGGATGGGTGATCTCGTCGGCGGCCAGCACCTGGGGGTTCATCCCCCGCAGCAGGATGGTCAGCCCCTCGGCCTTGCCGCAACCGTCCAGCACATCGGTGTGACGGCCCACATCAAACTGGGGTCGGCCCTGCCAGAGGGCGGCCACCTCCCCCCGCTCGTCGGCCAGCCCCACCCGCAGCGGAGGGCCGCCCACCCCATCGGACAGGCAGCGCACCAGCTCCCGGAGCAAGGTGGTCTTGCCCGCCCCCGGCGGGGCCAGGATCAGCGTACTGCGCACCCCCTCTTCCCCCCGCATCCGATCCAGCAGGTCCCCAGCCTGTCCCTCCACTGGGCAGGCCACCCGCAGGGCCAGGGAGGTGAGGTAGCGCAGGGTGGTGATCTCCCCCCTGTGGCGGGCCACCGTCCCACACAGGCCCAGGCGGTGCCCACCCCGCAGGGTGACATAGCCGTTTCGCACCTGATCCAGCACTGTGTGGGCGGAGGCCTGACTGGCGTTTTCCAGCACCTGGCGCAGGTCCTCCTCCGTCACCGGCCCGCCGCCGGCCGCCCACTCTTCCCCGCCCAGGTTCACCGTCACGGGACGGCCCAGGCGCAGGCGCACCTCCTCCGCCCGCTCCAGCTCGTCCCCCTCCAGGGCGAGGACCGCCCGGGCCAGCCTGTCCGGCAACACGGCGGCCGCCTGCCGGACGGCCTCGATCCGTCCCCGCGCCCGGGCCGCGGCCGCCCCGCGCCCCAGGGCCTCTTGCCTCATTCCAGCTTCCATGGCAGTTTCCTCCGGCCCTTCGGCCTATGTAAAATCGGGTGGGACGGCAGCCAGCCTGTCCTGCCGCCCCGGTGTGTCAAGCTGTCCCCATCCTATGAGAGCATGTCCCGGGATATTCCAGCTCGTCCAAAAAAATTGAGGCGGCCCCCACGGGCGCCGCCCCAGCCCCCGCCCTGGCGAAGGCAAAAAAAACAGGGAGAGACGTCTGGCGTCCCTCCCACATCTAAGGTCTGCTGTCTCCGGCCACGGCCGGCGGGGTCCCTCCCCCCTCACACGGCGGCGGCCATGGCCGCCGCCAGGCGCTCCATCTGAGCGCGGCTCTCCTCATTCAGCGCCGAGCGGATGGTCACCGTCTGCTCCAGCACCTTCATGTTCTTCATCTCCCCCACGGCCGCCTGCATCGCCAGCAGCGCGGTGGGGCCCCAGGAGCCGTTCTCCACCAGGCCCACCACCCGGTTTTGCAGGTTGCGGATCTTCATCCGGTACAGGAACTGAGCCATGGGGGTGAACACCCCGCCGTCATAGCTGGAGGCGGCCAGCACCACCCCACTGTACCGAAAGGCCTGGGCTACCGCCTGGGCCCAGTCCTCCCGGGCCAGGTCAAACAGCTGCGCCTTTACCCCCGCCTGGGTCAGCATCTCCACCAGCTCCCGGGCGGCTTGGGCGGTATGGCCGTGGATAGAGGCGAAGGCCACCAGCACCCCCCGCTCTTCCGGCTGATAGCGGCTCCACAGATCGTACAGCTCCAGCGCCCGGGAAATGCGCTCCCCCGTCAGCACAGGGCCGTGCAGCGGGCAGATGGCCTGCACGTCCAGCTGGGTCACCTTCTTCAGCATGGCCTGCACCTGCACACCGTACTTGCCCACGATGTTGCAGTAATACCGACGGCCCTCGTCCTCCCAGGGCAGGCTCTCGTCCGGGTTGCCAAAGCGGCCGAAGGCGTCGGCGGAGAACAGCACCTTCTCCGTCTGCTCATAGCTCACCATCACCTCGGGCCAGTGCACCATGGGCGCCATGATAAAGCGCAGGGTATGCCGGCCCAGCTCCAGGGTGTCCCCCTCCCCCACGGTGATGGTGCGCCCCTCGTAGCTCTGGCCGGTAAACTGAGCTAGCATGCAGAACGTCCTGAAATTGCCCACCATCTTCATCTCCGGGTAGAGGTCGGCCAGCCGGGCGATGTTGCCCGCGTGGTCGGGCTCCATGTGATGGATGATGAGGTAGTCCGGCTGCCGCCCGTCCAGGGCCTGCTCCAGATTATCCAGCCACTCCTCACCCTTGCGGGGGTCGACGGTGTCCATCACGGCGATCTGCTCATCCAGGATCACATAGGAGTTATAGGAGATCCCCTCGGGGACCACATACTGGCACTCAAACAGGTCCAGCTCATCGTCATAGCAGCCCACACGGCAAACAGCCTGCGTGTTCGGGCGGTAACTCATTGCACATTCCACCTTTCCTATTTTCCCGACTATACTACTATGATTTTCGGGATTCGTCAAGCCCTAATTTGTCTTTTTTTTGACACATCTTTCTTTCCCTTGAATTTCCTTGACTTGAAGCCGTTTTTATGCTATAATTTTTGCATAAAATCATTTTTAAAACGACATTAGAGGTTTTTGATTATGAGTTTTCAGATCGTTGTGGACAGCTGCTGCGACCTCACCCCCCAGCAGCGCTCCTGCGGAGTGTATGCCATTGTTCCGCTGACCATCCAGGTGGGGTCCACTCAGTACCGGGATGACGCGTCGCTGGACACCGCGCTGCTGGCCGACGCCATGGCCCGGTGCAAGCAGGCCGCCCACACCGCCTGCCCCTCCCCGGGGGACTATCTGGCCGCCTATGAGTCCGCCCAGGGAGACGTCTACGTGGTCACCCTCTCCGCCCTGCTCTCCGGCTCCCACAACAGCGCCTGGCAGGCCGCCCAGCTCTTTCAGGAACAGCATCCCGAGCGGCGCATCCACGTCTTCAACTCCTGCTCCGCCTCGGCCGGGCAGGCGCTGGTGGCCGCCCAAGTGGCCGACCTGGCTGGGCAGGGCCTGCCCTTTGCCCAGGTGGTGGCCCAGACCCACCGGTATATCGCCGAGCTGAACACGCTATTCGTGTTGGAGGACCTGGACACCCTGCGCAAGGCGGGCCGGCTGAACCGGGCCCAGGCGCTGATCACCGGCGCGCTGCGGGTAAAGCTGGTCATGGGCTCTACCCCCGAAGGGGCCATCTGCAAGCACACCCAGGCCCTGTCCATCAAGCAGGCCCTGAGCAAGCTGACCGATTTGATGGCCCAGGACCGGCTCCACCGGGGCAGGACGCTGTGCATCTCCCACTGCCTGTGCCCCCAGCGGGCGGACTATCTGCGAGATCTGGCCCAGCGGCGCTGTGCCTTCTCCCGCATCCTGATCACCGAGACCCGGGGCATCAGCACCTTTTACGCCAACCGCGGCGGCATCGTGGCCGCCTACTGAGTCCGCCCAGGCCGGCCAGAGGAGAGAGATACCAATGAGAAAGCCCCATCTTCCCACCATCCCCCACATCGGGATGCGCACCATCAAGACCGCCGTGGCGGTCACCTTGTCCTATCTGATCTTCGTCCCCTTCGGGCTGCTATACAACGAGAGCTATCCGGGGGTACTGGGCTACCTGGGTCCCCTGTACGCCTGTATCCCCTGCGTGGTGTGTATGCAAAGCTCGCTGGAGCAGACCCTCCAGGTGGGGCTGGCCCGCTTCCTGGGGGTGCTGGTGGGGGCGCTCATCGGCGCGCTGATGATCCTGATCCCGGAGAGCGTGTTCTCCTTCTGGGCCTTCCAGGCGGTGCTGCTGGGGCTGTCCTGCGTGGTGGGCATCTGGATCTGCACCCTGCTGCGCCAGCCCGCGGCGTGCACCATGGCCTGCGTGCTGCCCTGCGTCATCATCCTGTCCAGCGGCTTGAGCGGAGGGGAACGCCACTATTATGCCCTGGCCCGGGTGCTGGAAACCATCGTGGGCGTCTCCATGGCCTTCCTGGTCAATGCCGTCCTGCCCGCCCGGCCCGCCGCCCCCCAGGATGATCCGCCCCAGCCATAGGCATTTGGACGCGGGATACCGCCGCCTGATGGCAGGCGGCGGTATCTTCTCTCAACAAACAACATAGGCCGCCCACCCCTTGTGTGGACGGCCTATCTTTTTCATCTTATCCGTGCTTCCTGGCCCTGGGCTCAGCCCCCCAGCTCCCCGCTGCGCCGCCAGGCGGCCAGCACCGCGTCCATGGCCGCGGCCCGGAAGCCTGCCCGCTCCAGCGCGGCCACCCCCGCAATGGTGGAGCCGCCGGGAGAGCACACCTCGTCCTTGAGCACGCCGGGGTGCTTGCCCCGCTCCAGAGCCATGGCGCAGGTGCCCAGCACCATCCGGAAGGCATACTCCATGGCCAGCGCCCGGGGCAGCCCCGCCAGCACCCCCCCGTCAGCCAGCCCCTCCAGAAACAGGCAAGCAAAGGCGGGCCCGCAGCCGGCCAGGGCAGAAAAGGCGTCCATCTGTCCCTCTGGGATGCGGGTGACCAGGCCCGACTGGCTCAGGATCCGCTCCACCTGGGCCAGCGCCTCCTCCCCGGCCCCCTCCGGAGCGCACAGGGCGGTCACTCCCTGGCCCACCCCCACGCAGGTGTTGGGCATCAGGCGCAGGACGAGGGGGCTGTACCCCGCCCCCTGGGCAAAGCGGGAAAGGTCGGCCAGGCGCAGGCCCGCCGCCACCGACACCAGCACCTTCTCCTGCCCCGCCTCATGGCAGCGCCGGAGGGTGGGGGCCAGCTGCTCCAGCACCCCCTGCATCATCTGGGGCTTGACGCACAGGAAGATGTATTGGGCCTGCTCCACCGCCCGGTCATTGTCCGGCGCGGCGGCACAGCCCAGCTCCTGAGCCAGGGCCTGGGCCTTTCCGGCGGTGCGGTTAGCCAGCACCACCTCATCCGGGCCGATGGCCCGGCAGGCTGCCCGGGCCAAGGCCCCTCCCATATTCCCGGTTCCGATAAACGCGGCTGTCTTCATGGCGATCCCTACTTTCTGACGGTTTGTCTCATCCTACCACGTCTGCCCGTCCCTGGCAAGGGTCACCTCAGCAAAGAGCGGTTGATCGCGTTCAGGATGGCCCGCAGGGAAGCCCGGTTGATATTGTGGCTCTTGCCCACGCCGAACACGTCCTCTCCCCGGGGGTTTTTCAAGTGGATGTAGCACACCGCCTGGGTGTCCGAACCGGTAGAGACGGCGTGCTCCTGGTAATCCACGAACTGATAGCCGTCGATGGCCCCCTGGGGCAGGCCGTGCAGGGCGTTGAAGAAGGCGTCGATGGGGCCGTTGCCCTCCCCGCTGGCCGCCATGGTCTTGCCCTGGTAGCCGATCTCTCCCTGGAACTTCACCCAGCTGGCGTCCCCGTGGCGGGCGTCCTCCTGGAAGATGTGGCGCACCAGCTGGTAGGTCTTGGGGGCAGAGAGGTACTCCCGGTCAAACAGGTCGAAGATCTGCTGGGGTTGAAGCTCCCGGCCCACCCGGTCGCTCTCCCGCTGGACGATGGCCCCAAACTCCCCGTGCATGGCCTTGGGTAGGTCGTAGCCGAAGGTGTGCTGCATGACAAAGGCCGCCCCGCCCTTGCCCGACTGGGAGTTGATGCGGATGATGGGCTCATACTGCCGGCCCACATCCGCCGGATCGATGGGCAGATAGGGCACCTCCCACAGATCCGTGCCGCTGCGCTCCATGTACTGGAAGCCTTTGTTGATGGCGTCCTGGTGGCTGCCGGAAAAGGCGGTGAACACCAGCTCACCCGCGTAGGGCTGGCGCTTGCCCACCTCCATCTTGGTGCACCGCTCATACATCTCCCGGATCCGGTTGATGTCATGCAGGTCCAGCTGGGGGTCCACCCCCTGACTCCACAGGTTCATAGCCAGGGTGACCAGATCCACGTTGCCCGTACGTTCCCCGTTGCCAAACAGGGTGGCCTCCACCCGCTCCGCCCCCGCCAGCAGTCCCAGCTCAGCGGTGGCTACGCCGGTGCCCCGGTCATTGTGGGGGTGTAGGGAGATGATGGCCCGCTCCCTTCCAGGCAGCTTGCGCAGGAAGTACTCCAGCATATCGGCAAACTGGTTGGGCATACAGTTCTCCACCGTGGTGGGCAGGTTGAGGATGACGGGGTGCTCAGGGGTGGCGTGCAGGTGGTCCAGCACAGCCGCGCAGATCTGGGCGGCATAGTCCATCTCGGTGCCCATAAAGGACTCCGGGGAGTACTCATAGCGCAGGTTCATCCCGCCGGCGATCACCGGCTGGGCCATCTCATAGATCAGGTCGGCCGCGTCGGTGGCTATCTTGGTGATGGCCGCGCAGTCGGCATGGAAGACCACCTTGCGCTGGAGGGTGGAGGTGGAGTTGTAGAAGTGCAGGATCACGTTCTTGGCCCCGTCGATGGCCTCAAAAGTGCGGCGGATCAGGTGCTCCCGGGCCTGGACCAGCACCTGGATGGTCACGTCATCTGGGATATGTCCTCCCTCGATGAGTGCCCGGCAGATCTCATACTCCGTCTCCGAGGCAGATGGGAACCCGATCTCGATCTCCTTGACCCCGATGTCCACCAGGGTGTGGAAATACTCCAGCTTCTCCTGGAGGTTCATCGGGTCAACCAGGGCCTGATTGCCGTCCCGCAGGTCCACCGAGCACCAGATAGGCGCCTTTTGGATGGTCTGATCCGGCCAGGTCCGGCCCTGGATGGGCTGAGGCTGGAAGGGGATATACTTCTGAAAGCCTGGTTTCAGGTTCATGGCGAGTCCTCCTTTGGCTCATGCGGGGGACAAGCGAACACGCCCCCGACTGCAAATCGTCAGGGGCGTGGGATCACGCGGTACCACCCTTATTCCACCCCGGGTTGCCCAGGGGCGCTCAACGGCCTCCAACAAGGCCTTGATCTGTAACGGGATCACCCGTCCGCCCCTACTGCGCGTCACGGTTCGGGACGGCGGCTCCGGGCCCAGTATCCGCGCGGGCCCCCGCGCCGGTTCGCACCTGCCACCGGCTCTCTGCATCGGGGGGTTCCGCGCCTTCTTCCCATCCACGCCTTTGGTTGGCTCTATTCTAATGGAGGGCAGCGGCGTTGTCAAGGGGTGGCGTGGGAGAATTTTTCGTTGACAAACCTCATTGTCTATGGTAAGATAATGCTCGCATTTAAGCCATTCCTGTCTGGAGAGATGTCCGAGTGGTTTAAGGAGCCGGTCTTGAAAACCGGTGACCCGCAAGGGCCGTGGGTTCGAATCCCACTCTCTCCGCCAAAGCCAAATCGGCTGCCTGTCAGCGTTCCCATTCTGCCTGCGGAAGTACCCAAGAGGCCGAAGGGGCTCCCCTGCTAAGGGAGTAGGCGGTGAAAGCCGCGCGAGGGTTCAAATCCCTCCTTCCGCGCCAAAAAACCACGAATCCGTTGAAAGCTAACGGGTTTGTGGTTTTTTGTTTTTCGTCAAAAAAGAACGAATTAAAAAGTGATAATATTAGAAAATACGCCTTATAGTTAGCCTTATAGTTAGCCTTATAGTTAGCCTTATAGTTAGCGATGAAGCCACACCCAAAAATTTCGGGCGGGGCCTCCTTTCCGTTACAGTTCCACCTTCGTCATTATCTCATCCCAAGCTGAATCGCGAGGAAGGTAATCACCGCGCCCGCCGCAGCAGACAAGATCGACTCCACCACCATCTCCCACTGCTTCCCGGGCTTGGAGAGCAACCCATCCACTTTATCGGACATATCTTGGAGCTTGTCCAAGATGGTATTGAGCTTCGTGTCACTTACAGCCATACCGTTCTCCAGCTTGCACAGCCGTCCGTCCAGCTCATTGTCCGCCATGCTCCGCTTCCCTTTTCCTCCCTCAGATCATCCCCCAGGCGGGCAACCTTGGTGGACAGAATTTACACATCATTTTCCATGAGAACCTCCTATCTCTTTCATTGGAACCTCCCTAAATGGTTGGGGTATCGTCGGACTTCTGGGCCGCTTCGTGGGAGTACGGCTTCAAAAAGTTCTTCGCTTTGGCCGATCCAAACGTGATGCCGCCCGTCAGGCACTGTTTTTCAGACTTCTTCATGTAAAAACTCGCAACCGTCTCCCATGCAGTCCATGGCAAGCCTAAGTAGTAAAACTGTCCAGGGACCAGAATCACGTCCTTGATGCTATCCGGGAATCTTGGATCATCCACACGATTAAGCACGCACCACATCACCGCTGCCTGGTTGGTTGTCGTGCAGCCTCGTCCTTCGCACCACGCCAGCCGGGCCAGCATCTCGGCATCCTCCTGGTCTACCGTCCATGGCTCATATACCGCTGTCGTTTCTACAACCTCCACGACTTCGGTTGTATAAGTAATTTCCTCTATCGGGCGCTTCATGGATGCCGCCCATGTCAGCACGGCGATCACGGACACCGCCCATGCCACAACCGCCAGCCGGAACCCAATCTTATAGCTCATCTTCTCCCCCTCTCTTTTCCCATTTAGACCAAATCCCCTCCATAAATTTTGCTTCCAGTGGGCAGGTATTCAAAATCGGCTTCCCGTCGTAGGTAAGCCCTTGTTCCCGCTGCATCCGGTTGTACTCGGACAGGCTTATGAACGGTTTCGGCTTCCCCTCAAGCGTAATGATAGCCCGATCTGGACTCCGGTATCGTTTTCTTTCGTATTCCCGTTTATTTTTCTTGACGCAGCTATACACAGCATGACCCGCTTTCCATCCCTGTCCATCGGGCCACCGCATTGCTTACACTTCTTTTTGCTGTCCATCATCTTTCAGATCGTCTCTGCGATTTCCGTCTCCCTCGACATGATCTATCACCCCAAATATCGCTCTGATTTCTGCCCACGACTGTTTCATCCAGCTTCGCCACTCCACGCAACTGCATTCACCCGGACATTTCCTGCACTGCCTTTTTGACGTACTGCACCAGTTTTGATGTCATTAGGGCATCAAAGGGAGAGTAACTGGACTTAAAGGAACCCCCGCAATCCAGCAATGCAATGGATTGCGGAGGTTGGCGCAGCGGGAGGGATTTGGACCCTTAATAAAGTGGACGGGGAGTTCGGCGGCCGGCGGGAGGAGACCGTGATCCAGAATCGGCCCA
>DSLFC04102__coassemble_469_pt1 | contig 130335 bp, 103 predicted proteins | sample DSLFC04102__metabat2_low_PE_028 | metagenome-assembled genome bin DSLFC04102
GGTGCGGTTGCTAATCTTTTCAGTACTTACTCAATTTCATATCATGAAGCTGGGTAGTATTTGCTTACTTTAAACGTTACCTGGAGTAACGTAACAAAGTAAAACTAGTCTTTTAAAACCTTTGCAAAAGTAATAGTATTGTTACAGCACTTTTTATTTATATGGGTGAAGGAAGGAGTTATACGTCTTTATGAAATATTATCTTGCAAATAAATCAAAGGGTATTTCAATTTTATTTGTGGCTTTTCTGTCCATATTTTGCGTGTATATTGTGTCAGCGCTGGTATCTTCCATGCTGGAAACGGCGCGGGACGCAAATGTGAACGCGGTGACATCGTTTTCCTTTGTGATGCCGCAGGACAGTGCGTTGACCATTTCGGAAGAGGATTGGACAGAGATAGAGAATATGCCGGAAGTGAGAGCCGTATATCAGGCATTCATTGAGTCTTCCTATATTGATACAATCTTAGCAAAAGCCAACAGTTTCGTAGTGTTTCTGGGAGAGGATGACCTCAATAGACTGTTCCAAGACAATCGCTATGAAATCATAGAGGGCAGATTGCCGGTGGATGGAGCCTATGAGGTCATCATGCATGAAAGGATTTTACGCAATAAGGGTCTGCAAGTTGGGGATTTCTTTGGCAGCGACTATGATGATGGGGAATCTGTTGTTGGGGGCTATCAGATTGTTGGCTCATTTCGTGGGGATGACGTGATTAGTTTCGGCACAGACAACTGTCAGGTTGACCAATATCAGGACATTGGCGTTGATGCTGATACGACGAAGTATGCCGGCGTGGTTCTGCCGCAAGGGGCCCTGGAGGAGATGAACCAGGTGCTGGATCATGTGGATTCTGAATCCATCTCGTTTCAGACCCGCTCCGACATCCAGCGTCAATACGATGAACAAATTCAAGGCATTAACTTGCTGATGGCGTTTGTGATCTTGATTGTGGCGGTGAGTATCTCCATCGCGATTGGCGCTGTGCTGAGTACCGTCTACCAAAGCCGGATGGATGAATATGGGATCCTGTTTGCCATTGGCTATCGGAAGCGGATGATTTTTGCCTCCATCTCCAAAGAGATCTTGCTGCTGCTCTTGATTTCGTGGATATTAGGGATTGGTGCCTCTGTGTTGGCTTTGGGAGGGGTGAATCAGGCCATTTTTTCCAAGATGGGCCAGAGTATTGCTTTGCTCAATGCCAATAGCTTTTTGTATACAGGGCTTGCGATCGCCGCTATGTTTGTGATTACGCTGCTTCCCATTATCAGAAAGTTTGCAAAAACTGATTTGATCACGATCATTGAAAGGAGATAAATCCAATGCTGAAAGCAGAAAATCTGTCTCTTTCCTATCAGGATGGCAGGACACGACGTCTCATTTTTTCCAATGTCTCTTTGACCGTTGAAGAAGGGGATTTTGTGGCGATTTTAGGGCCTTCCGGATCAGGGAAAAGCTCGTTGCTCTACATACTTTCTACGCTGCGGGCAGCAGATAGCGGCAGGATTTCGTTGAATGATGTGGTCATCTCAGATACAAAAAAAACATGTGAAATTCGCTATCAAAACTTTGGATTTATCTTTCAGCAGCATTTCTTGATTCCGCACCTAAGCGTTCTGGAAAATGTCATGGCCGCGGACTACCGGGTCAAGCGCCGGAAAGAGGCCATAGAACTCTTGGAGCAGCTTGGTTTAGGGGACCATATCCGAAAAAGACCGCATGAACTCTCGGGAGGGGAGCGGCAGCGGGTTGCCATTGCACGGGCTTTGGTGAAAAAACCGAGAATCATTTTTGCGGATGAACCAACCGCCTCCCTGGATGGCAAAACGGCCGGCGAAATTATAAAGCTGCTGACCGCGCATTGCAAGGACGCTTCTATTGTTTGCACGACCCATGATCCGGCTATTTTGCCAAAGACATGTAAAGTTGCACATCTGACAGATGGTAATCTGCTGCTATGAAAATAGGGGGGAAGTTATGCAGAGGTGTAAGGTATTGCAGCGATCGGATGGCAAGGGGTATATTGTATTTGACAGCAATTCACTGCAGGTGTTTCAGTTTAGCGGGACATCGGATCAGCTGGGGGCTGCTTGTATCCGGGCAGTAGACAAAGCAAAACCAGCTCAGGCGGCCCTCCATGAAGATGTGAAGCGCTGTGAAACGCTAACTGTAATGTTGACTAATGTAGCCTTAAAAACAAACGATAGCCTACTGCCATCTGGGGCTCTTGAGAGCTGATCGGCGGCGGGCTATCGTCATGTCTGGCGACAAACGGCACTGCAAAAGCCCGAAAACCCTTGAAATTAGGGTGTTTGGACATAGGGGGTTTGGACAAAAAGAAAGAACCGCAACTTTGATACCCATTGTATCAAAATTGTGGTTCTTATTTGGCGGAGCAGAAGAGCGCTTATGCGAACAAGGGCCAGACGAACCACCGGGGTTCGCCTGGCTCTCTTTTGGTGGACTCGAAGGGGATCGAACCCTCGACCTCTGCGTTGCGAACGCAGCGCTCTCCCAGCTGAGCTACGAGCCCGTGCCAATGGCGCTTCCCCATTATAACAGAAAAAAACGATTTGTAAAGGGGGAGGCGAGAAAATTCAGTTGATAATTTCCACCGGACATGGTACAATAACACTCGATTGTTCCGGGGTTTCAACGCGGAGCAAGGCCGCGCTAACTGGGGAGACAGCGGTGCCCTGTACCTGCAACCCGCTATAGCAGGGGTGAATTCCGGCCCCCGGAGGCAGGATGTGCCGTCTGCCCCATATAAGCAGCGATGACGGATCGGTCCCGCGCAACGCGGCCCCGTGAACCGTGTCAGGCGGGGAACCGAGCAGCACTAAGCGGATCGCCGGGTGTGCCGCGGGGCTGCCGATCCTGAGCCGGCTGTATGGGTAACGGGTGTATCCTGTCTACAAAGGCCGGTGCGCGGCCTTGTTCTGTGTTGAAACTTTTTTCATCAGGAGGTGACGGCCATGTACCAGGCCCTGTACCGCAAGTGGCGGCCCCAGAGCTTTGCCGATGTGGTGGGCCAGGAGCACATCACCCAGACGCTGCGGCGGCAGGTGCAGTCTGGGCGGCTGTCCCACGCCTATCTGTTTACCGGGACCCGGGGGACGGGCAAGACCACCTGCGCCAAGCTGCTGGCCCGGGCGGTGAACTGCCAGCAGCCCCGGGACGGGGATCCCTGCAACCAGTGCCCCGCCTGCCAGGGGATCGAGAGCGGGGCGGTTTTGGACGTGCTGGAGCTGGACGCGGCGTCCAACAACCGGGTGGATGACATCCGAGCTATTCTGGACGAGGCGGTGTACGCCCCGGCGGCAGTGAGGAAGCGGGTGTACATCGTAGACGAGGTGCATATGCTCTCCACCCAGGCCTTCAACGCCCTGCTCCAGATCCTGGAGGAGCCTCCTGCCCACCTGATGTTCATTCTGGCCACCACCGAGATCCATAAGGTGCCGGCCACCATCAAAAGTCGTTGCCAGCAGTTTGCTTTCAAGCGCATCCACGCCGAGGAGATCGCCCACCGGCTGCGCCAGGTGGCACAGCAGGAGGGCCTGCCCCTGAGCGAAGGTGGCGCGGCGTTGATCGCCCGGCTGGCCGACGGGGGGATGCGGGACGCGTTGTCCCTGCTGGACCAATGCGCCGGCCAGGGCGGGGAGATTGACGAGGACCAGGTGCGCCAGGTGTTGGGCCTGGCGGGCAATCTGGAGACGGCGGCCCTGCTGGAGACGGTGGCGGATGGGGACGGGGCCCAGGCGCTGTCCCGGCTGTCCCGGCTGTATGCCGGGGGCAAGGAGATGGAGGCCCTGGCCGGGGAGCTGTCTGCCCTGGTCCGGGACCTGCTGGTGCGCAAGACCGCGCCCGAGGGCGGCTCCGGTCTGATGACCGGAGGGTATGATGAGGGAACCCTGCGGCGGCTGGGGGGGCGGTTTGACGCGCCCCGCCTGGTCCATATGCTGCGGGCGCTGCAAGAGACCGGGGCAGGGCTGAAGGGATCGGCCAACCGACGCACCGACATGGAGCTGTGCCTGGTCACCCTGTGCGATCCGTCTCTGGATCCCTCCCCCGCATCGCTGGCCGCCCGGGTGGCCCGGCTGGAGCAGGGGATCATCACCGCCCCACCCCCAAAGGGGAAGATGGTAGAAGGGAGACAGGCGGTCCTGGAAGAGGCCAAGCATACCGACCCATCGCCGGAAGCGGAGGGAGAGACACCCCCCACCCTGGCGGAGGAGCCCGCTCCTGTGCCGCAGGCCGCCACAGACTTCCGGCGGGAGCAGGCGGACGGCCCGCCCGCCCGGCAATGGCCCGGCTGGGAGGCTCTGCTGGAGCGGCTGAAGGGAAAGCTGGAGATGGGTGAGTTTGCCTTTTTGGGCAACCGGGCCATGGTACGGGGGGACTGGAACGGGCGGGAACTCATCCTTTGGACGGCCAACGACTTCCTGCGGGGGCGGATGGACCGGCCGGCCATCACCCGGGCGGTGGCCCAGGCGGCTCAGGAACTGATGGGCGGACCGGTGCGGGTGGGTGTGCGGATGGGAGAGATCCCCGCGGCGGCCCAACCGCCCGCCCCGGTGGGGACGGAGCCGGGGCAGGCGCAACCCGAGGAGGCATCTGACGCGCTGGAGGCCTTTTTACGGGACAGCCAGGGAAACGTGAGCGTGGAGTGAGCGGCGAAGCAGGAGGGATACAAGATGGCAAAAGGATTCAACAACCGTGGCATGGGCGGCATGGGGGGCGGCATGGGCAATATGCTGCGCCAAGCCCAGAAGATGCAGCAGGATATGCTCAAGGCCCAGGAGGAGCTGGAGGGTAAGCGCTATGAGGCCAGCGCCGGGGGCGGCGTGGTGTCGGCGGTGGTGTCGGGCAAGAAGGAGCTGGACAGCGTGACCATCGACCCCGCGGCGGTGGACCCGGAGGATGTGGAGATGCTGCAAGACCTCATTGTGGCGGCGGTGAACGAGGCCATGCGCAAGGCAGCGGAGGACGCCGCCAGCCAGATGTCCCGCCTCACCGGCGGGCTGAACCTGCCCTTCTGAGAAGGGGCCGGGATCGGCCCGGCCTATGGCAGGACGGGAAAGGAGGCGCGGGCGGTGTACAATAGTACCCTGTGCTATCTGGAAAACCACCGAGGGGAGTATCTGATGCTTCACCGGGTAAAGAAGCAGCAAGATGTGAACCAGGGCAAGTGGATCGGCGTGGGCGGGAAGTTTGAGGACGGGGAGAGCCCTGAGGAATGCCTGCTCCGGGAGGTGCGGGAGGAGACCGGCCTGATTCTCACCCAATACCGGTTCCGGGGGGTGGTGACCTTTCTCACCGACGGCGGCTGGGAGGGGGAGTACATGTACCTGTTCACCGCTGACGGCTGGGAGGGGCAGCTGCGGCCGGACTGCCCGGAGGGGGAGCTGGCGTGGGTGCCCAAGGCGCGCCTGTCTGAGCTGGCCCTCTGGGAGGGGGACGAGATCTTTCTGGAGCTGCTGGAGCGGGATCACCCGCCCTTCCTGCTCACCCTGGAGTATGCCGGAGGGCGGCTGGTGCGGGCGGTGCTGGATGGCCGGCCCCTGCCGGCGGGCGGAGAGGGGGCGCGGGAGCGATGACAGACCGGCAGCGGCTGCGGGACTGGGTGGAGCAGAGCCGGCGCATCGTCTTTTTTGGCGGAGCGGGGGTGTCCACCGAGTCGGGCATCCCGGACTTTCGCGGGGTGGATGGGCTGTACCGCCAGCAGTTTGACGTCCCTCCGGAGACCATCCTCAGCCACAGCTTTTTCCTGTCCCACACCGAGGCGTTCTACCGCTTCTACCGTGCCAAGATGCTCTGCCCTCAGGCTCAGCCCAACGCGGCGCACCGGAAGCTGGCCCAATGGGAGCGGGAGGGCAAGCTGCTGGCGGTGGTCACCCAGAACATCGACGGCCTGCACCAGAAGGCGGGTAGCCGGGCGGTGTATGAGTTGCACGGTGCCACCGCCCGCAACCACTGCATGGATTGCCGCCGGTTCTATGATGAGGCTTTTGTCGCCCAGTCGGAGGGGGTGCCCCGGTGCGGGGCGTGCGGCGGGGTGGTCAAGCCCGACGTGGTGCTCTATGAGGAGGGGCTGGACGAGGCGACTGTGCAGGGCGCGGTGGAGGCCATCGGCCAGGCGGAAGTGCTCATCGTAGGGGGCACCTCGCTGACGGTCTACCCGGCGGCGGGGCTGCTGCGCTTTTACCGGGGGGACAAGCTGGTGCTCATCAACCGGGACGCCACCGGCTATGACGGCCAGGCGGACCTGGTGATCCACGACTCCATCGGCCAGGTGCTGGGGGAGCTTCCATAAGGATGGCCTACCGGCGTCTAGAGCGGGCGGCACATTGCGGAAAGGATGATGGCATGATCGCACAGGAGCGGCAGTTTCACATTGACTGCAAGGAGGGGGAAGTGGGTCGGTACTGCCTGCTGCCCGGGGATCCGGGGCGCAGCGAGAGGATCGCCGGGTACCTGGACAACCCGGTTCATGTGCGCACCAACCGGGAGTATGTGACCTACACCGGCACCCTCCTGGGGGAGAAGGTCAGCGTGGTGTCCACCGGCATTGGTGGGCCGTCGGCCGCCATCGCCCTGGAGGAGCTGGCCAATCTGGGGGCGGACACCTTTGTGCGGGTGGGTACTTGTGGGGGGATCCGGCTGGACGTGAAGAGCGGGGACCTGGTGGTGGCCACCGGGGCGGTGCGCATGGAGGGCACCAGTCGGGAATATGCCCCCATCGAGTTCCCCGCAGTGGCGGACTTTGCGGTGCTCTCCGCCCTGGTGGAGTCGGCCCGGGACTCCGGGCGGGCGTGGCACGCGGGGGTGGTACAGTGCAAGGATTCATTCTACGGTCAGCACGCCCCTGAGCGTATGCCGGTCAGCTATGAGCTGCAAAACAAGTGGGAGGCGTGGAAGCGGCTGGGGGTGCTGGCCTCTGAGATGGAGTCGGCCACCCTGTTCACGGTGGCGGCGGCCCGGGGGGTGCGGTGCGGTTCCATCTTCCATGTGATCTGGAACCAGGAGCGCAACGCCGCAGGGCTGGATCAGATCCGGGATGAGGACACGGACCAGGCCATCCGGGCTGGGATAGAGGCGGTGAAGCGCCTGATCAGCCAGGATCGGGAAACGGGCAGATAACACAGCGGAGTCAGGCGCGCGCCCGGCAGCATCCGCCGCTGGGCGCAGATCAGGAGAGGAGCAGTTCAGCACATGCCGAGGGTTGCCGTTGTGACGGACAGCAACAGCGGGATCAGCGTAGAGGAGGGCAGGCAGATGGGCGTGGAGGTGGTGCCCATGCCCGTCCTCATCGACGGGGAGACCTATTATGAAGGGGTGAACCTGACCCAGGAGGTTTTCTATCAAAAGCAGCTGGCGGGGGCGGACATCGCCACCTCCCAGCCTGCGCCGGGAGCGGTTATCGGGGCCTGGAACCGGGCGCTGGAACGCTGCCAGGAGCTGGTCTATATCCCCATGTCGGCGGGGCTGAGCGCCTCGTGCGCCATCGCCCGGATGCTGGCCGAGCCCTTTGCCGGCCGGGTGGAGGTGGCGGACAACCGACGCATCTCGGTCACCCAGCGCCACGCGGTGCTAGATGCGCTGGCCCTGGCCCGGCAGGGGCTGAGCGCGGCCCAGATCCGGGCACAGCTGGAACAGATGCGGGACGACTGCTGTATCTACCTGTCGGTGGACACCCTGCGCTACCTGCGCCGGGGCGGCCGGGTCAGCGGGGTGGAGGCCATTGCCGGCACCATGCTGAACATCAAGCCGGTATTGGAGATCCGGGGAGAGAAGCTGACCGCCGTGGGCAAGGTCCGGGGGATGCGGGCGGCCCGGGAGCAGATGATCCAGCGGGTGCGGGATGAGCTGCAAGGGCGGCTGAAGCCTCTGTGGGACAGCGGCCGTTTGGAGCTGAAGCTGGCTTACAGCCAAGTGTCCGACCAGCTGCGGGAGGAGTGGCGGGCGCAGGTATGCGCAGCCTTCCCCCAGGCAGGGGAACTGAAGGGGGAGGCGCTGACCCTGTCCATCGCCTGCCATACAGGGCCAGGCGCCCTGGGGATCGGGGCAGTCCGAGTATGAGGTCAGAAGCTGGATCCCTTGGAGAAGGCCCTAAAATTACAGGAAGCGCCGCGATCGCGGCGCTTCCTGTAATTTTAGGGAGAAATATTACAAATTGTTTTACTCCAGCACAGCGCCCCGGGCGGCGGAGGAGACCAGCTTGGCATACCGGGCTAAATACCCGGTCTTGACCTTGGGCTCCGGGCAGGTCCAGGCAGCCCGCCGGGCGGCCAGGGTGGCCTCATCCACGTTCAGGGTGATGGTGTTGGCGGGGATGTCGATGGAGATGAGATCGCCATCCTGGATCATGGCGATGGGCCCACCCTGGGCGGCCTCGGGGCAGACATGGCCGATGGCTGCGCCCCGGGTGGCGCCGGAGAAGCGCCCGTCGGTGATCAGTGCCACCGACTCCCCCAGCCCCATGCCTACAATGGCGGAGGTGGGGTTGAGCATCTCCCGCATCCCGGGTCCCCCCTTGGGGCCCTCGTAGCGGATGACCACCACGTCGCCGGCGATGATCTTGCCGGCATAGATGGCGGCGATGGCATCCTCCTCGCTGTCAAACACCCGGGCGGGGCCCTGGTGGGCCATCATTTCGGGGGCGACGGCGGAGCGTTTGACCACGCAGCCCTCGGGGGCCAGGTTGCCCTTGAGCACCGCGATCCCGCCGTCCGGGGAGAAGGGGCGGTCGATGGGTCGGATGATCTCGGGGTTGCGGTTGACCACCCCGGCCAGGTTCTCCCCCATGCTCTTGCCGGTGACCGTCAGCACGCTGGTGTCCAGCAGCCCCTTCTTATTCAGTTCGGCCATGACCGCGTACACGCCGCCGGCGTACTCCAGATCCTCCATGTAGGTGTCCCCCGCTGGGGCCAGGTGGCACAGGTTGGGGGTCTTGGCGGAGATGGCGTTGGATGCGTCCAGATCTAGCTCAATGCCGCACTCGTGGGCGATGGCGGGCAGGTGAAGCATGGTGTTGGTGGAACAGCCCAGGGCCATGTCCACCGTCTCGGCGTTGTGGAAGGCGGCCGGCGTCATGATATCCCGGGGGCGGATGTTGCGCTCCACCAGCTCCATGATCTGCATCCCCGCGTGCTTGGCCAGGCGCAGCCGGGCCGACCACACGGCGGGGATGGTGCCGTTGCCCCGCAGGCCCATGCCCAGGGCCTCGGTGAGACAGTTCATGGAGTTGGCGGTGTACATCCCAGAGCAGGAGCCGCAGGTGGGGCAGGCGTTGTTCTCGCAATCCTCCACCCCGGCCTCGTCCAGCTTGCCGGCGTAGTAGGCGCCCACCGCCTCAAACATATGGCTCAGGCAGGTGCGCTGACCGTTCTCCAGCCGGCCGGCCAGCATGGGCCCGCCGGAGCAGAAGATGGTGGGGACGTTCACCCGGGCGGCTGCCATGAGCAGGCCGGGGACGTTCTTGTCACAGTTGGGGATCATCACCAGGCCGTCAAACTGATGGGCCATGGCCACGGCCTCGGTAGAGTCGGCGATCAGATCCCGGGTGACCAGGGAATACTTCATGCCGATGTGGCCCATGGCGATGCCGTCGCACACGGCGATGGCAGGGAACTCCACGGGGGTGCCGCCGGCGGCCCGGACGCCCGCCTTGACCGCTTCGGCGATCTTATCCAGGTTCATGTGGCCGGGGACGATTTCATTGTAGGAAGAAACCACGCCGATGAGCGGGCGCTCCAGCTCCTCCTTGGTGTAGCCCAGGGCATAGAACAAAGAGCGGTTGGGCGCGGCGGGAATGCCTTTCTTGGCGACGTCAGAACGCATGGCAAGGTCTCCTTTCCGGTTTGGGATGCAAATGGTTTGGGCCATTATAGCACACCTGATGGGGAAAGTACAATCGGGAAATCGCGCTGGCTGGGGGCAGGGCGAGGGTTAACTGGGAACGAAGGGGACGGATGGGGGACGGTTTCCGTGCGTTTTCATGTGAAAGGCGGGGTGGAAGCCAGCTTTTCTTTGGCAAGTGTGATAAAATTTGCGCTCGGCCTGGTTTTCGCATTGACAAAGGGGGCGGGAGAGGGTATCATAACTTCAATAGCCTAAAGCAGTCAAATGCGCAGACCAGGCCAGTAGCCCCCCGGCGCAAGCCCAGAGAGAAGGCGGACGGTGCGAGCCTTCGTGAGCGGGACGGGCGAACCTCCCCTGAGAGCAGCCCTGCTGAACCCAACGTTGCAGTAGGCAGGGCCGGCCTCCCGCCGTTACCGGGACAAAGGGCCCCCAAACCCGGGGGAAATTAGGTGGTACCGCGGAGCATGGCTTCGTCCTATAACGGACGGATGCCATGCCTTTTCTTATCTCCCCGCCAGGGGGATTACGACCAAAAAGGAGGGAGAACGACCATGAAAATGAAAGGATCCCAAATTGTGATGGAGTGCCTGCTGGAGCAGGGGGTGGACACCGTGTTCGGCTACCCCGGCGGCACCATCCTGAATATCTACGACGAGTTTGAGCTGCACGGCTACAAGGAGAAGATCCGCCATTACCTGACCAGCCATGAGCAGGGCGCGTCCCATGCCGCTGACGGCTACGCCCGCTCCACCGGGAAGGTGGGGGTGTGCTTTGCCACCTCGGGCCCCGGGGCCACCAACCTGGTCACCGGCATCGCCACGGCCTATTACGATTCCTCCCCCGTGGTGTTCCTCACCTGCAACGTGTCGGAAAACGTCATCGGGAAGGACTCCTTCCAGGAGGTGGACATCACCGGCATCACCATGCCCATCACCAAGTGCAACTACCTGGTCAAGGACGTCAACCAACTGGCCGACGTCATCCGGGAGGGATTTGCCATCGCCCGGTCTGGCCGGCCCGGCCCGGTGCTCATCGACATCGTCAAGAACGTCACCGCTGAAGAGGCCGACTATGAGTACCTGCCCGTGTCCGAGCACCCCAACCGGGGCCACCTGGCCACCATGCTGCGCCGGGCCAACCGGGACCTGAAGACCCCGGAGCCCGACCAGGGCGACATCGACAAGCTGCTGGCGCTCATCGAGCAGTCCCAGCGGCCCATGGTGCTGGTGGGGGGCGGGGTGATCCGCTCCAAGGGGGCGGTGCCGGAGTTTCGCCGCTTCATGGAGACGCTGGGCGCCCCGGTGGGTTCCACCATCATGGGGGGCGGGGCCTGCCCGGGCAACCATCCGCTGTTCACCGGCATGGTGGGGATGCACGGCTCCCGGGTGTCCAACATGGCCACAGCCGAGTGCGACCTGTTCATCGCCATCGGCTGTCGCTTCTCCGACCGGGTGGCCACCGACCCGTCCACCTTCGCCCGGAAGGCCAAAATCGTACACATCGACATCGACCGGGCGGAGATCGACAAGAATGTGCGCACCGACCACCATATCATCGGCGACGCCCGGCGGGTGCTGGAGCTACTCAACGAGAAGCTGCCCAAGCATGACTACTCCGAATGGCGCGCCCATGTGTTCTCCCGACGGGGGACGGTGCCCAAGCCGGAGGATATGTTCCACCCCTTTGAGGTGCTGGAGACCATTCAGCAGCTCACCCAGGGGGACGCCATCATCGCCACCGACGTGGGCCAGCACCAGATGTGGGCCTGCCAGTACTACCACTTCTCCCGGCCGGGCCAGCTGCTCACCAGCGGCGGCTTTGGCACCATGGGCTTCGGACTGGGGGCGGCCATGGGGGCTAAGGTGGGCAACCCGGATAAGGTGGTGGTCCACTGCACCGGCGACGGGTGCTTCCGCATGAACTGCAACGAGCTGTCCACGCTGGAGCACTACCACGTCCCGGTGATCACCGTCATCTTCAACAACAAGACCCTGGGCATGGTGCGCCAGTGGCAGAGCTTGATCTACCAAAAGCGTTACTCCCAGACCGACCTGGACCGAGGGCCCGACTTTGTGAAGCTGGCCCAGGCCTATGGGCTGCACGGCTTCCGGGCGGCCAACCGGGAGGAGTTTGCCAACGCCTTCCGCCAGGCCTTGGCCCTGGGAACCGGGTGCGTCATCGACTGTGCCATTGACATCGACATCATGGTCCACCCCATGGTGGGCGGCGGCACCCCGGTCACCGATTTCCTGCTGGACTAAGGAGGGAGATGGAACATGAACAGCGCAAACTATCAGCGCCATACCCTGTCCGTCCTGGTGGAAAACTCGGCCGGCGTGCTCAGCCAGGTCTCCCGCCTGTTTTCCAGGAAGGGCTATAACATCGAGTCGCTGGCTGTGGGCACCACTGACGACGGAGAGGTGTCCCGCATCACCATCGAGGTGGTGTGCGATGACCAGCAGATCAAGCAGATCATCAACCAGCTGCGTAAGCAGTATTCGGTCTACTCCGTGCGGCGGCTGCCGCCCGACTCCTCCATCCGCCGGGAGCTGGTGCTCATCAAGGTGCGGGCGGAGAGCCGGGAGGTGCGCAACGAGGTCATCCAGATCGCCAACATCTTCCGGGCGTCCATCATCGACGTGTCCACCAGCACCCTGACCCTGGCCATCATCGGCGAGGAGTCCAAGGACGACGCGCTGGAGCGGCTGCTTCACGAGTTTGGCATTCTGGAGCTGGTACGCACCGGCATGGTGGCCCTGGAGCGGGGCCACGCCACCATCAGCGACAACGCGGACAACAAGGAGACGGACGAGTTCGAGCTGGGGAAGAACGTGTTGTGAAGTTAGGAGTGGGGGACGAAGTGGGAATTGGGGAAGATGACAGGGGGTGGGGGAGCCCGAGCTGCCCGGCCCTGCCGGATCCCGCAATTTCAAACGCGAACGCCTGCTTCCTAATTCATATAAAACGGTCTCATCGCGGAAAAAACTGCAACGGGATAAGGAGTGTTTGACTATGGCAAAAATGTACTATGAGAAGGACTGCGACCTGCGCTACCTGGACGGCAAGAAGATCGCCGTCATCGGCTATGGCTCCCAGGGCCATGCCCATGCTCTGAACCTGAAGGACTCGGGCTGCCAGGTGTGCGTGGGTCTGCGGGAGGGGTCTGGCAGCTGGAAGCGGGCCCAGGAGGCGGGGCTGGAGGTCAAGACGGTGGCCCAGGCGGCCCAATGGGCGGACATCGTGATGATGCTCATCAACGACGAGGCCCAGGCGGAGGTTTACCGGCAGGACATCGCCCCCCACATGAGTGAGGGGAAGGCCCTGGCCTTCGCCCACGGCTTCAACATCCGCTACCAGCAGATCGTGCCCCCCGCCGGGGTGGACGTGTTCATGGCCGCCCCCAAGGGGCCGGGCCACACGGTGCGCTCCACCTATGTGGCGGGCAAGGGGGTGCCCTGCCTGGTGGCGGTGGAGCAGGACGCCACCGGCCGGGCGCTGCAGACCGCGCTGGCCTACATCGCCGGCATCGGCGGGGCCCGGGCTGGGGTGATGGAGACCACCTTCCATGACGAGACGGAGACCGACCTGTTCGGTGAGCAGACGGTGCTGTGCGGCGGGGTGGTGGACCTGATGCGATGCGGCTTTGAGGTGCTGGTGGAGGCGGGCTACGAGCCGGAGAACGCCTACTTCGAGTGCATCCACGAGATGAAGCTGATCATCGACCTGATCAACAAGGGGGGCGTGGCCGCCATGAACTACTCCATCTCGGACACCGCCGAGTTTGGCGAGTACGTCTCCGGCCCCCGGGTGATCCCCCACGAGGAGACCAAGGCCCGGATGCGGGCGGTGCTCTCCGACATCCAGGACGGCACCTTCGCCGGCAGGTGGATCGCGGAGAACCGCAACGGCCGCACCTTCTTCAACTCCAAGCGACAGCAGCTCAAGCGCCACCAGATGGAGACGGTGGGCGAGCAGTTGCGCAAGAATATGATCTGGGGCGGCGACACCGACCTGGACACCGCCTCCAACTGACGATGGCGGCCCTTCCCGGCCCGATGGGGGAAGGGATAGAGACAGCACGCAAGCCGCGGGGAACGGGCCGGAGCCACCCCGCGGCTTGCCCCATTCGGGCCCGCTTTTGGAGGGATGCGCCATGGGCAACCTGCCCCCACAAGTCAACCAGGCTCTTGCCCTGCTGGAGGGGGCGGGCTTTGAGGCCTTCCTGGTGGGGGGCGCCGTGCGGGATCTGCTGCGGGGCGTCCGGGACATTGAGGACTGGGACGTGGCCACCAACGCCCGGCCGGAGCAGATACGCGCGGCCTTTGCCGGCTGGCCGCTGGCGGACACTGGGGGCAGGCACGGTACCGTCACGGTGGGGCTGGACGGCCAGCGCCTGGAGATCACCCCCTACCGGGTGGAGGCGGGCTATTCCGACCACCGCCACCCAGACACCGTCCGCTTCGTCCCGTCTTTGCGGGAGGATCTGGCGCGCCGGGACTTCACCGTGAACGCCCTGGCCTATCACCCTCGCACCGGGGTGATCGATCTGGTGGGGGGGCAGCGAGACCTGGCCCGGGGGCTCATCCGCTGTGTAGGGGAGCCGGAGGCCAGGTTCCGGGAGGACGGGCTCAGGATACTGCGGGCGCTGCGCTTTGCCGCCACGCTGTCGTTTCGGATTGAGGGGGCCACGGCCAGGGGGATGGAGCGGAACCGGGTGCTGCTGGCAGAGTTGGCGGTGGAGCGGGTGCGGGACGAGCTGACCGGCCTGCTCTGCGGCCCCGCCGCCGGGCCGGTCGTAGCCCGTTTCTGGCGGGTGCTGGCCGGGGCGCTGCCCGAGCTGGCCCCGCCCATCCTGGGCGGGCGGGGCTGGCGGCGGGTGGGGACGGCGCTGGCCGCCCTGCCGCCCCAACCCGCCCTGCGCTGGGCGGCTCTGTTGTGGGAAGGGGGCGGCCCCTCTGGGGTGCTGGCTGAGGGGCTGCTGGCCCGGCTGCGCCTGGATCGGAGGACCAGGGCAGGGGTGCTGCGCCTGCTCCAGGGCAGGGCGGTTCCCATCCAGGCGGGGCGCAAACCCCTCCGACGCCTTGCCAGCCAGTGGGGGGCCGAGGCCGCCGGACAGCTGATTGCCCTGCAAGGGGCCTTCATCCAGGGGAGCGGACCCTGGGCCAGGCGCCGCCGGGCCGAGCTGCAAAGGGCGGGGGCGCTGCTGGAGGGGCTGCTTGGAGCGGAGGACTGTCTCAGTCTGCGGGAGCTGGCGGTGAACGGGCATGACCTGACCGCCCTGGGCCTGCAAGGCCGGGCGGTGGGCCGGGCCCTTCAGGCGTGCCTGGAGGCGGTTTTGGAGGAACAGGTGGCCAATGACCGGACTGAACTGCTGGCCTTTGTCCGGAGCTGGAGGGGCATTGACAGATAAAGCGCGGAAAAGGAGGCGGCCCATACGGGCCGCCTCCTTTTTTCGGGGAACTGATCGGGTTACTCGCAGCCGCACTTGGCGCTGGGGTTGCCCAGCTGGAAGGAGACGCACTGGGTCTCCTGGCAGCTGCCCACGGTACTCTGGTCGCAGCCCACCTGGATCTCGTTGAGGGTGCAGCGCTGATCCTTGTGGTAGCTGCAGCTGTTCACTGTGCAGCGAATGCTGGGATTGGTTTGGTTGAGCATGATGCGTTCCTCCTTGTAATCCGAATCCGAAGGCAGTATGCCCCGGAGGGCGGAGGATTATTCCTCCCCAGCACTAGCCGACTGCTCCTTGGCCTGGGACAGCACCTTGGGGATGAACTGGGGGGCAATGGCGCTCTTGCCGCGGTTTTTCACATAGAAAAAGCCGATGGCGGAAAACACCACCGCGCCGATGAAGTTGACAAACAGGTCAGCCATGGTGTCAGCCACGCCGATGTCCAGGTAGCCGCCCAGACCCAGGGCCCTGGTGCTGCCGTCCTCCAGTACCAGGATGACGTCCTGGATGCCCCGGATGATCACGGGATGGGTGCCGTGGGCGGGGTCCAGATTGACGGTGGAGATGGTGTTGCGTATAGCGTCCTTCTGCATATCCAGCAGGAAGAGCTGATCCATGAGATACTCGAAAAATTCCCAAAGCACCCCCACAGTCATGGAGAAGCAAAAGGCCATCACCGCCATGAAGAAGGGGGATAGGCTCAGGGAAACGCGCTCGTGGCGGTTGAGCAGGTCCACCAGGGAGAAGCCGATGGCGGCGCACAGAAAGCCGTTCATGGTGTGGAGCATGGCATCCCAATAGGGGAACTGGATGTAGAAGGACTGGATCTCCCCCAGGATTTCGGCGGCGTAGATGAACAGCAGGATGATGATCTCCAAGGTGTCCGGCAGGTCGATGTTCAGCCGGCGCTCCAGGGCGGCCGGGAGCAGGAACAGGATCAGGGTGAGCACGCACAGCAAAACGTTTTCATAGTTGCGGTTGAAGATCTGAAGGACAAGCATCAGGATGACGGACAGGCGCAGGGCGATGTAGACGGTGTAGACGACCTTTTTGTTGGATACGGTCCTGGCCTTGAAGGCCTTCAGGGTCTCTCGATTTCGTTTCATCACAGACCTCCATCGTGGTCAATTTGCCCCCGTTGGCCGCATAGAATAGGCGGGAGGTGAAGGTATGGATCTAAAAAGTCAGCAGATCACCCTGGGGGAACTGTGGGACAATCCCCGCAGCCGGGCGGTGTTTCAAAAGCGGGTGCCCCTGCTGGCCAAGCACCCGGTGAAGGGGGCGGCCCGCACTGTGACCCTGGAGCAGCTGGCCGACTTCCTGTCCGCCTGGGTGCCGGCGGCCATGATCAGCGGGGTGATCCGGGATCTGGAAAAGCTGTGAGCGGGGATGTACTGAAAGGGAAAGGGGCCGGCTGTCCCAGGCGGACAGCCGGCCCCGCCGCTCCGCTTGGGCGGGGCCGGGCCGCAGGGGATTACTGGACCTTCTGGGCCTTGATCAGGTTGGTAGAGCCGCTGCAGCCGATGGGGACGCCGGCGGTGATGACCACTGTGTCCCCCGGTTCCACCAATCCCTCTTTCCGGGCCGCGTCCACCGACAGGGAGAACAGCCGGTCGGTGGAGTCCACGTTGCCCACCAGGTAGGGGGCCACCCCCCAGGAGATGGACAGCTGGCGGCGCACCCGCTCCTCGGTGGTGAGCGCGGCGATGACGCAGCCGGGCCGGAACCGGGAGATCATCCGGGCGGTGTAGCCCGAACGGGTGGCGGCCAGGATGGCGGCGGCGGACAGATCCATGGCGGTCAGGCAGCTGGTGTGGCTGATGGCGTCGGTGATGGTGCTGGTGTGGTCGTAGGTGGCGTTGCGAAACCGCTTCCAGTAGTCGATGTCGTGCTCAGCGGCCACCACGATCTCCGCCATGGTCTCCAGCGCCTCCACCGGGTACTTGCCCGAGGCGGTCTCGCCGGAGAGCATGACGCAGCTGGTGCCGTCAAACACGGCGTTGGCCACGTCGGACACCTCGGCACGGGTGGGGCGGGGATTGCGGATCATGGAGTCCAGCATCTGGGTGGCGGTGATGACGTGCTTGCCCTTGCGGATGGCGGACTTGATCATCCGCTTTTGCACGATGGGCACCTCATAGGCGGGGATCTCTACCCCCATGTCCCCCCGGGCCACCATGATGCCGTCGGCCACGTCTACGATGGCGTCCAGGTTGTCCACCCCCTCCCGGTTCTCGATCTTGGCGATGATGCCAATGTCCTGGCCCCCCAGGGAGTCCAGTACCGCGCGGATCTCCTCCACGTCGGAGGCCTGGCGGACGAAAGAGGCGGCGATGAAGTCAAAGTCCTGTTCCACCCCGAAGCGCAGGTCCTCCCGGTCCTTCTCAGTGAGGGCGGGCAGCTGGATGTGCACGCCGGGTATGTTGATGCTCTTGTTGCTGGACAGATCCCCCCCGGTGATCACCCGGCAGCGGATGTCCTGGCCGTCGATGCCCTCCACCTCCAGCTCCACCAGCCCGTCGTCCACCAGGACGTGGCAGCCGGGGGTCAGCTCGTGATGGAGGTTTTCATAGGTGACGGATACCATGGTGTTATCCCCCTCCACCTGGCGGGTGGTGAGGGTGAACTGGCCGCCCTCGGCCAGGGTGACGCGCTGGCATTGAAAGGCGCGGATGCGGATCTCAGGGCCCTTGGTGTCCAGGATGGTGGCAACGGGCCGCCCCAGGCTGTCCCGCACATGCTTGAAGCGGTTGAGCAGGGCCAAGTGGGTCTCGTGGCTGCCGTGGGAGAAGTTGAACCGGGCGGCGTCCATGCCGGATAGGATCAACTGGGTGAGGGTCTGCTCACTGCTCGACGCAGGGCCCAGAGTGCAGACGATCTTCGTTTTTTTCATGGAAAGAGCCTCCATTCCAAATTTGCCAGGGAAAACCTGTCCCTATGATACATGATTTGGCCGGCCTTGACAATATGCCGGCCAGAGCTTTTCCGCAAAAGCCTGCCTGGCCCGGGCGGAGGGGAAACCCCCTCTTGCAGTTTTCCCAAACTTGCAGTATAATTTCCCTGCACAATGAAGGTTTAATCCATGGGATGAGGAAATGGTATGGAACTGCAAAATTGTATCAACTATTTATTGACAGGCGCGCAGCATGAGGTGTTCCAGCTGATGAGCGAGCGGCTGATGCCCTACGAAGTGACGCCCGGACAGTACGGGGTGCTGGCCTGCTTGTGGGAGAAGGATGAGAGCAACCCCAAAGAGATTGCCCAGGCCCTGGGGTTGGAGAACTCCACCATGTCGGGCATCCTGGACCGAATGCAGAAGAAGGGGCTGATTGACCGGGGGGTGGATCCGGAGGACCGACGATGCGTCCACGTCCGCCTGTCCCCCCGGGGCAGGGAGCTGAAGGAGCCTGTCCTGCAGGTGGTAGCCCAGGTCAATGAGGAGATCTGGAGCCAGTTCTCCCCCCAGGACGCGGACACCCTGCGCAGGTGCCTGAAGACCATCCAGCAAAAGTACGGGAGCTGACCGCCGTCCCGTGCTCTCCCCGGCGCCCGGCTGCCCCAGAAGATAGCGGGGGCTCCGGATGTGCCGGGGAAAAGGGGCGCAGATCCCATTGGGAGTTGACAACGAGTGGAACCTGTGTTATCTTTTTGAGCAAATTATTTTAATACAAAAATATTTGCATTGAGATAAAGTGTAGCTGGGAGATCATCGGGAGAGGAAGACTGGCGTGAATTTCCGGTTGGTTAAGGCTCAGCAGCGGGTCCAGCAGATGGCCGAGCCGCAGACCCAGATCCAAAAGCTGGTCATCTCCGGGCAGCTTTTCCGCTGATCCCTTCGGTGCGGGCCAAGGGAGCAGGGTAGGCAAATCAAAATGCCCCTGGCGCGAAAGGATTTCGCGCCAGGGGCTGTATTTACCTTGGGGGATCAGGGGCCCTGCTCAGGGGCGGGCGTGGGGGCGAGCTTGGACACCAGCGCCCACTCCACCCGGCGGTCGGTCAACTCCAGCACCTTGATGTGCAGCCCGCAGGTGTCCACCTCCACCTGGCTGCCGTCCTGGGGGATGGCGGACAGCTGGGCAAAGATCAGCCCGCCCAGAGTGTCCGACTCCACGTCATCGGGGAATTCCATTTCCAGGGCCTCGGCCACCTGCTCCAGATCGCAGGAGCCGGAGATGCGCCACAGGTTCTGATCCACCTGCTCGATGTCCTTTTCCTCCTGGGGATCGAACTCATCATAGATGTTGCCCACGATCTCCTCCAGCAGGTCCTCCATGGTCACCAGGCCGGAGGTGCCGCCGTACTCGTCCACCACGATGGCCAGGTGCACCTTCTTACTCTGCATATCCCGGAAGAGCACGTCGGTGCGCACCGACTCGGGCACGAAGTAGGCCGCGCGCAGCAGCTCCCGCAGGGCCTTGGGCTTGGGCAGCTGGGCGTTGAGCAGGTAGTCCCGGGTGTTGAGGATGCCCACGATGTCGTCCGCGTCCTCGTCGTAGACAGGGAAGCGGGAGATGCCGGAGTCCCGGATGGTGCGGATGATCTCCTCCGGGGGATCGTCCACCCAAACCATGACCATGTCGGTACGGTGGACCATCACGTCCTCGGCGGTGGTATTGTTAAACTCAAAGATGTTGTCGATGAGCTCCTTCTCGTTGGACTGGATGGCGCCTCGCTCCTCGCCCAGGTCCACCATCATGCGGATCTCGTCCTCGCTGACGTGCTCCTCATCGGCCTTGGGGTCGATGTGCATCAGGCGCAGCACACCGTTGGTGGACTTGCTCAAAAGCCAGATTACCGGGCGAAAGACCTTGGCCACGGCGGCCACCACGCCCACGGTGGCCCGGGCCACCCCCTCGGTCTTTTTCATGGCCACCCGCTTGGGCACCAGCTCGCCCAGCACCAGGGTGAAGTAGGACAGCAGGATGGTGACCAGCACCACCATCAGGGTGTTGAGCACACTAACGGGTAGGACGGTGAAGTCCATGTCCAGCACCAGCCACTCCACCAGGGGATCGGCAAAGCTGTCGGCGGCGAAGGCCGCGTTCAGAAAGCCGGCCAGGGTGATGGCGATCTGGATGGCGGACAGGAAATTGTCGGGCGCCTGCATCAGGGCCAGCAGCTTGGCAGACTTCCGGTCCCCTTCCTCGGCCTGCTTTTTCAGTTTGGTCTCGGACAGGGAGATGACGGCAATCTCTGCTGCGGCGAAAAAGGCGTTGATCGCGGTAAGTACGATCAGGATCAAAATGGATAAGAGTGGGTCAGCGGACAAGCAAATAACCTCCTAAAGATAGGCCTGTGGAATTTGCGGCCGGAGCAGCATAGACCTAATCATCGTATAGTATAACAGGTTTTTGAGAAAAAGCAATAGATTTCAGAACCCCCGCCCAGATCTGGGCGGGGGCGGGCAGGTCAGTTGAACTTGTAGATCTTCCGCACCAGCCGGTACAGGGTGACGGACAGCTTGCGCCCCTGGTAGCCAGGGATGTTGGTGCCCAGGTTGGTCAGCCGGTAGCGGCAGCGCCGGTAGAGGGCGGGATCCTTTTGGCGCAGTAGCTCCCACAGCCGGGTGCGCATCCCCAGCGACTCGGGGGTGTTGGCCAGGACGGCGAAGATGGAGGAGATGGTCATCATCATGGACAGGTAGCTGAGCATATACCGGCCCAGCTTGGGCTGGCTGGCCTTGATGGAGCGCACGTCGTGGGCCGCGATCATCAGCTCGGTCACCCGCACCTGCTGGTCGATGCGCCCGGCCATGACCGACTCGTTGACCGATTGGTCGGCCCGGCCGATGAAGTACCGGTACAAGTCGGCGTTGATGTAGTACAGGCTCTTCACATAGGGCAGGGGCTGGTAGACAAAGAGATTGTCCACATAAAAAGTGTGCTTGGGCAGCTCCAGGCCGCAGTCCCGCAGCAGCTGGGTGCGGTAGATCACCGAGTGCATGAGCAGGTACTGGGAGGTGTGGAAGTTGTGGATCTCGTTCCAGGACAGGATGCGCTCGGCGGGGAAGACGTTTTTGTAGCGCACCACCTTTTGGGTGCCCTCCGCCGTGTGCTCATAGACATAGTTGGCCACCACCATGTCCACAGGGGCGGGCAGGTTGGCAAACCGGCGCAAGTGCTCCATGACCTGCGCCAGGGCATCCGCGTCCAGCCAGTCATCCGAGTCCACCACCTTATAGTACAGGCCTTGGGCGTGGCGGATGCCCTGGTTGACCCCCTCCCCGTGGCCACCGTTTTCCTGGTGGATGACCCGGATGATGTCGGGGTGGCGCTGGGCCCAGGCGTCGCACTTGGCGGGGGTGTCGTCCCGGGTGGAGCCGTCGTCCACCAGGATGATCTCCGCCTCCGGCCCGGCGGCCAGCAGACTTTCCACGCAGTGATCCATATAGGCGGCGGAGTTGTAGCAGGGCACGGCAAAGGTAATGAGCTTTTCCATAGGGGACCTCACTTCAGCAGCTCGTCGGCCAGGGCCAGGGCCCGGGCCACGATGGCGTCCATATTGTAGTACTTATACTCGGCCAGCCGGCCCAGCAGATGGAGCTTGGGGAAGCGGGCGGCCAGATCGGCGTACCGGCGGTACAGGCCGTTGTTCTCAGGGCTGAGCACGGCGTAGTAGGGCGTTTCGCCCGGCTGGCCGGTGTAGGCCCGGGCGTATTCCTTGACGATGGTGGTGACCCCGGGCAGCACCTGTCCGGTCAGGTGCTTGAACTCGGTGATGCGGGTATAGGGCGCATCCACGGTGTAATTGACCGTGCCGTGGGACTGCCAGGCATCCACCGGATGGGTTTCAAACCGGAAGTCCAGGGTGCGGTAGGGCAGGGGGCCAAACCGGCAGGAGAACAGCTCGTCCACCGCCCCGGTGTACACCACGTCGCCGGCAAAGGGCTGGCCCGCAACCCGGATGGAATCCCCGGACAGGTCCAGCAGCTCCCGGGCGTCGGTGTTCAGCCGCAGGGCAATGCCGGGGTGGTCCAGCAGGCGCTCAAACAGCTTGGTGTACCCCTCCAGGGGCATACCCTGATAGGCGTCCTGAAAATACCGGCAGTCCCGGCTGAGAAAGACGGGCACCCTGGCGGTGGTGCCGGGGTCCACCTCCTCGGGAGGGGTGCCCCACTGCTTCTGGGTATAGTGGACGAACACGTGCTCGTACACATAGTCGGCCAGGGCGGCGACGTCCGGGTCGGGGTGACGGCGCAGCTCCAGGATGGTCACCTTCCGCTCAGGCCCATAGGCGGACAGCAGCGCCCGGCCCAGCCGGGTCCCCTCGTCCGGGCCGAAGGCGATCTCCAGGGAGTCCAGGTTGAAGGGGACGGGGAACTCCATCCGCCCGCCCCGCCCGTCCGGGAGGTTGGCCACCACCTTGTGGGCATAGTCCCGCCAAGCGGTGAAGCGGGACAGGTAATCGTACACCTGGGGATCGCCGGTGTGGAAGATGTGGGGCCCGTATTGGTGGATGAGCACGCCCGCCTGGTCGGGCCGGTCATAGGCGTTGCCGGCGATGTGGTCCCGCCGCTCCACCACCAGCACCCGCCGCCCGGCCTGGGCCAGCTGGCGGGCGGTGACGGCGCCGGCAAAGCCAGCGCCCACGATCAGCGCGTCATAGTGGGACAACTCCTCACGTCCTTTCCCCCTCAAGGGGCGCTGGAGCCTGGCCAAAGCAGGCCTGGTAGTGGTCGATGGCCTCCTGGATGATGGCGATGGCGGCCTTCCGGTCGTTGACGTCGCCCGCCGTGGCCTGCTTGCCCTCCAGGGATTTGTAGACGGTGAAGAAGTGGGCCATCTCGTCAAAGATGTGGCTGGGCAGGTCCATCAGGTCGTGAAAGCCGCTGTAAGTGGGGTCAGAGAAAGGGATGGCGATGATCTTCTCATCCCGCTTGCCCCCATCCAGCATGGAGATGTAGCCCACGGGGAAGCAGCGCACCAGGGTCAGGGGGTCCAGGGCCTGGGAGCACAGCACCAGCACATCCAACGGGTCTCCGTCATCCCCGTAGGTGCGGGGGATGAACCCGTAGTTGGCCGGGTAGTGGGTGGAGGTGTAGAGCACCCGATCTAGGATGATCAGGCCGGTCTGCTTGTCCAACTCGTATTTCTTTTTGCTGCCCTTGGGGATCTCCACCACGGCGATGAAGTCCTCGGGGGTGACCCGGGCCGGGTCGATGTCGTGCCAGATGTTGAGCATGAAAATGCCTCCTGGAAAAACATGATGGGTGAGACCAGTATAGCGTATCTGAGCAGAAAATACAACGGCTCTTTTCGACCCTCCGCCCCGGCGGGCGCGGAAAGGGGATTGTTTCGGGAAAGAAGGTGTGGTAGAATAGGGGAAAGCAAACGCAAAGGGGGAGGACGGGATGGGACCTGTGTTCCAGAAGTTCCGCAGCGCCTTGGGCGGATTCAATCGAGAGGATGTGGCGCGCTATATCGAGCAGTCCGCCACCGCCCACCGGGAGCAGGTGGCGGGGCTGGAAAAGCGCCTGGCTCAAGCCGAGCAGGAACGGGACAGTCTGCGCCGGGAGCTGGAGGAAGTGCGGGACGAGCGGGGCGGCTTGGCCGCGGAGGAGGCCCGGGTGCGTTCCAGCCTGGAGGAGTCCACCAGAGGGCTGACCAAGCTGCGGGGGGAGCTGACCCAGACGGAGACCAAGCTGAGCGTAGCCCGGGCGGAGCTGGAGCGAATGCAGGCCAAGGTGGCGGAGCTGTCCCCCATGGCCGAGCAGTATGAGCAGCTGAAGGACCGGGTGGCCACCGTGGAACTGGACGCCCACCGCAAGGCTCAGGTTACCCTGGACGAGGCCAAGAGCCAGGCCGACCAGTTGCGGGAGGGGACCCGGGAATGGGTGGAGCAGGTGCTGGCGGAGTACGACGGGTTGCGGCAGGACCTGGAAGGGCTGTTTGAAAAGGCCAGGGCGGTGATCCAGTGGGAGGAGCGGGCCCGTCAGGCTGGGGACCGGGCGGACAGCCTGCGGGGGAAGGCGGGGCAGCCTTGAGCGCCCCTCTCCGTCTACGGGCCGAGCAGCTGCCCGGCCATATCCCCCAGCTGCGCATGGGGGACCGGGTGCTGCTGTCCGGCTCCATCTACACCGCGCGGGACGCGGCCCACAAGCGGCTCTTCCAGCTGTTGGACCAGGGCCAGGCGCTGCCCTTCCCGCTGAAGGGGGCGGTGGTGTACTACGCGGGCCCCACCCCCGGCCAGAAGGGGATGGCAGTGGGGGCCTGCGGCCCCACCACGGCGGGCCGAATGGACGCCTTTACCCCCCGGCTGCTGGAGCTGGGCCTGGCGGCCATGATTGGCAAGGGGGAGCGATCCCCGGCGGTGGTGGAGGCCATCGTCCGCCATGGGGCGTGCTACTTTGCCGCCGTGGGCGGGGCGGGCGCGCTCATTGCCAAGTGCGTGCGCTCGGCCCAGGTGATCGCCTTTGACGAGCTGGGCTGCGAATCCATCAAGCGCCTGGAGGTGGAGGACTTCCCCCTCACCGTGGCTATCGACAGCCAGGGCAACGACTTATTCCAGGCGGGGCGGGCGGCCTATTGTCGGGCTTGACCTGCTTTTGGGACACAATCCGGAATTGAGAATAGGAGAACCCCCCGCTTCCGAAAGGAAGCAGGGGGTTCGTTCTTGTTTGGGACTTACTCCTCGGGGAAGATGGCCCCCACCGGGCAGGTGCCTTCGCAAGCGCCGCAGTCAATGCAGGTGCCGGCGTCGATTACCATGTGGTCGTCACCCATGGAAATGGCGGCCACTGGGCAGGAGCTCTCGCAAGCGCCGCAGGACACGCAGGTATCGTTGATCACACGAGCCATGTAATATACACCTCCAATGTGTTCTGGATTGAACCATACCCATTGTAGCAGAAATTTTTGAAATTGCAAGATAGAATTTGCGGGATTCCGGGTATAAAATTCCTGAAAAATTCCCATCATTTCCAGGATGAGACGGACAGGAGGCACAGCATGGAGCGCATGAGAATCTGGAATCGGATCAAAGGGTTGTGGATGACGCAGCGGCGGCGGGCCGCCCGCAACGGCCCGGGCCCAGGGGGAGAGCTGCCCGCCGCCTGGCGAGAGGGGGAGCGGCCCGCCAGAAGGGAGAGCGGCGAGACCAGGCTGACCGACCGATATTCCCGGGACCTGACCCAGCTGGCCGCCCAGGGTGAGCTGGACCCTCTCATTGGGCGGGATCGGGAGGTGGGCCGGGTGGTGCAGATCCTGGCCCGGCGCACCAAGAACAACCCCGCCCTCATCGGAGAGCCGGGGGTGGGCAAGACAGCGGTGGCGGAGGGACTGGCCCTGCGCCTGGCCTCCGGCGCGGTGCCCGAGCCGCTGCGGGGCAAGCGGCTGCTGGCCCTGGACCTGGTGTCCATGGTGGCCGGCACCAAGTACCGGGGGGAATTTGAGGACCGGGTCAACCTGATCCTGGCGGAGGTGCGCCGGGCGGGCAATGTGATCCTGTTCCTGGACGAGCTGCACAACATCGTGGGGGCCGGCTCGGCGGAGGGGGCCATCGACGCGGCCAACATCCTCAAGCCCGCCCTGAGCCGGGGAGAAATCCAGGTGGTGGGGGCCACTACCCTGGAGGAATACCGCAAGCTCATCGAGAAGGACGCGGCGCTGGAGCGCCGGTTCCAGCCCGTGCGGGTGGACGAGCCCACCCCGGAGCAGGCCCTGGAGATCCTCCGAGGCCTGCGGGGGCGGTATGAGCAGTACCACGGGCTGACCATCTCCGATGGGGCGCTGCAGGCGGCGGTGGAGCTCTCCGGACGGTATCTACCCGACCGATTCCTGCCCGACAAGGCCATCGACCTGATTGACGAGGGGGCGGCCCGGCTGCGGATGGAAGAGGATGCGCCGGCGGGGCTGCGGGCTCTGGTCGACCGGGTGGAGCGGGCGGCCCGGGAGAAGGCCCAGGCCGCCGCCCGCCAGGACTATGAGCGGGCGGCCCTGCTGCGGGACGCGGAGGAGGACTTCCGCCGGGAACTGGGGCGCAAGCGCAGCCGCAGCCGGGGGGAGCACCGCCGGAGACTGGAGCGGGAACACGTGGCGGCGGTGCTGTCCCAATGGACGGGGATCCCCGTGGAGTCCATCACCAAGGGAGAGGCCAGGCGGCTGCTGGAGCTGGAAGAGGAGCTGCAGCGCCGTGTGGTGGGCCAGGAGGAGGCGGTGCGGGCGGTGTGCGCCGCCATCCGGCGGGGCCGGGTGGGGCTGAAGGAGCCGGGCCGACCCGTGGGGGCCTTCCTCTTTCTGGGCCCCACCGGTGTGGGCAAGACGGAGCTGTGCCGGGCGCTGGCCGCGGCGCTGTTTGGCAGCGAGGACGCCTTGATCCGCTTTGATATGTCGGAGTATATGGAAAAGCACACCGTCTCCCGGCTCATCGGCGCCCCGCCGGGCTATGTGGGACACGAGGACGGAGGCCAGCTCACCGAGCGGGTGCGCCGCCGACCCTGGTCGGTGGTGCTCTTTGACGAGATTGAGAAGGCCCACGGGGAGCTGCAAAACATCCTGCTGCAAGTGATGGACGACGGGGTGCTTACCGACAGCCAGGGCCGCCGGGCGGACTTTCGCAACACGGTCATCGTCATGACCTCCAACGTGGGGGCCAGGCGGATGATGGGCCACGCGCCCCCCATGGGCTTTGCCGGCGGCAGCCGGGAGGGCAGGCAGCGGGAGCAGGTGCTGTCAGAGCTGCGGGAGCGATTCCGGCCGGAGTTTCTCAACCGTTTGGACGAGGTGGTGCTTTTCCACCGGCTGGAGGGCAGCGACCTGGAGCGGATCGCAGGGCGGCTGCTCACCGGCTTGCAGGGCCGGCTTGGGGCGCTGGGCGTGGGCCTGAAGGCGGAAGGGCGTGCGCTGGCCCTGCTGGCACAGCCCCAGGGTGAGCTGGAGCGGGAGCAGGGGGCCCGCCCCATCCGACGGGCGGTACGCCGCCAGGTGGAGGAACCGGCGGCCCAGATGTTGCTCTCCCGGCGGCTGAAGGAGGGGGACACCCTGTGCCTGTCGGTGGAGCAGGAACGGCTGATCCTCCGGGCGGAAGAGAGCCAGGCGTGAACCCGGCGGCCAGAGTGCCGGGCGGGACGGCCCCGGGCGCGGAAAGCGCCCGGGGCCGTTATATTTGCATGAATATTCATATAAATAGGGAATAGGATGAATAAACTGTGGAAAACCACCAGACGGTTCAGGGATAGTATGAATGATTATGTAAAAATGGGGATTGCAATCCGGCCGGAGAGGGAGTATACTGTCTCCACATGAAAACTCTGTTGGAGGAAGATAGACATGGCTGAGGTCAAAAAGGTGGTGCTCGCCTATTCCGGCGGGCTGGACACATCCATCATCATCCCCTGGTTGAAGGAGAACTACAACAACCCTGAGGTCATCGCGGTATCCGCCGATGTGGGCCAGGGGGACGAGCTGGACGGCCTGGAGGAAAAGGCCATCCGGACCGGCGCGTCCAAGCTGTACATCGAGGACCTGGTGGACGAGATGGTGGACCAGGTCATCATCCCCTCCATGATGATGGGGGCCAAGTATGAGGACTACCTGCTGGGCACCGCTTTCGCCCGGCCCATCATCGCAAAGCGCTTGGTGGAGATCGCCAAGGCGGAGGGAGCGGACGCCATCGCCCACGGGTGCACGGGCAAGGGCAACGATCAGGTGCGCTTTGAGCTGGCCATCAAGCGCTTTGCCCCAGACATGCGCATCATCGCCCCCTGGCGGGAGTGGGACATCCAGGGCCGGGACGAGGAGATTGACTATGCCGAGGCCCACAACGTGCCGCTGAAGATCAGCCGGGAGACCAACTACTCCAAGGACAAGAACCTGTGGCACCTGTCCCATGAAGGGCTGGACCTGGAGGACCCGGCCAGCGAACCCCAGTACGACAAGCCGGGTTTCCTGGAGATGGGGGTGTCCCCCACCCAGGCCCCCGACGCGCCCACCTATGTGACCGTTGACTTTGAGAAGGGATGGCCCGTGGCGGTGGACGGGGTGCGGATGAAGGCCAGCGACGTGATCCGCAAGCTCAACCAGCTGGGCGGGGCCAATGGTATCGGCCTGCTGGACATCGTGGAGAACCGGCTGGTGGGCATGAAGGACCGGGGGGTGTACGAGACCCCCGGGGGCACCATCCTCTACCGGGCCCACGAGGTGCTGGAGATGATCACCATCGACAAGGACACCAAGCACATGAAGCAGAAGCTGGCGGTGGATTTTGCCGATCTGGTGTACAACGGGAAGTGGTTCACCCCCCTGCGGGAAGCCCTCCAGGCCTTTGCGGTGGACACCCAGAAGTATGTGACCGGCACGGTGAAGCTCAAGCTCTACAAGGGCAATGTGATCACCGCCGGGGTCACCTCTCCCCAGAGCCTCTACTCGGAGAACCTGGTCACCTTTGAGCAGAGCGACTACAACCAGGAAGACGCCACGGGCTTTATCAACCTGTGGGGGTTGCCCGACACGGTGCAGGCCTTGCGGGAGCAGGGGAAGTTGAAGTAAAGAGACGTCGTCCTGGGCCGGCGCGGGTAGGCCGTTCAAGGTTTTGCGGGGCAAAACCTTGGCGCAAGGGCGGATTCAGTCCGCCCGCGCAAGAGAAGTGGAAGGGGCCCCAGCGAGGCGGGGTGCGGAGCGCCGCTCCCGGAAAGGAGGGGGATCCAGCATGGCCCATCAAAGCGCTCCGGGCAGTGGGACCAGGGGGCCGCTGACCAGGATCCTCCGGCTCCCCCTGGCCGTCTTTCTGCCGGTCCGGTGGCTGTTCAAAGGAATCGTCTACCTCTACCGCAGCAAGCCCCTCACCCTGGAAAGCGCCAACGTGGATGGCATGGACGGTGTGGAGTTTGAGCGTTTTATGGCCGGGCTGCTGCGCAGGAACGGCTATGACGGCGTGGAGCTGACCAGGGCCAGCGGGGACTACGGGGTGGATGTGATCGCCCAGCGGGACGGGCTGCGCTATGCCATCCAGTGCAAGCGGTACAGCGGGCGGCTGGGGGTCAAGGCGGTGCAGGAGGTCTACGCCGGGGCGCGGATGTACGAGGCGGACGTGTGCGCGGTGGCCACCAACTCCTCTTTTACCGCCGCGGCCCAGACCCTGGCTGAGGAGCTGGGCGTGCTGTTGTGGGACCGGCAGGAGCTGGAACGGATGACATGGTAGCCGAGCGGGGACGAGACTATGAGATAGTGAGGTAATGTGTGATGAAGCTCTGGGCGGGCAGGTTCCAAAAGGAGACCGACACCCTGGTCAACGATTTCAACTCCTCCATCGGGTTTGACGCCCGGCTGTACCGGCAGGACATCCGGGGATCCATGGCCCACGCGGCCATGCTGGGCAGGCAGGGGATCATCGCGGAGGAGGAAGCGGAAAAGATTGTGGAGGGCCTCCAGGCCATTCTAAAGGACATTGAGGCGGGGCAGGTGGAGTTCTCTCTGGACAACGAGGACATCCACATGAATATGGAGGCGTTGCTCACCGAGCGGATCGGGGACACGGGCAAGCGCCTGCACACCGCCCGCAGCCGCAACGACCAGGTGGCCACCGACTTCCGGCTGTACATCAAGGAGGAGATCCCTCGGATCATCGGCCTGATCCTGGAGCTGCAGCAGGTGTTGGTGAAGAAGGCCAAGGCCCATCTGCACACGGTGATGCCGGGCTATACCCATCTGCAGCGCGCCCAGCCCACCACCTTCGGCCACTATATGATGGCCTATGCCAACATGCTGCGCCGGGACGTGACCCGGCTGGAGGATTGCCGGGACCGGCTGGACGAGTGCCCGCTGGGGGCGGGGGCGCTGGCCACCTCCACCTACCCGGTGGACCGCTTCCAGACCGCCGCGGCTCTGGGCTTTGCCAAGCCGGTGGACAACTCCATGGACGCGGTGTCCGACCGGGACTATGCCATCGAGCTGCTCTCGGCGCTGTCCATCCTGATGATGCACCTGTCCCGGTTCTCCGAGGAGATCATCCTGTGGTGTTCCTGGGAGTTCCGGTTTGTGGAGCTGGACGACGCCTACTCCACCGGCTCGTCCATCATGCCCCAGAAGAAGAACCCCGACGTGGCCGAGTTGGTGCGGGGCAAGACCGGGCGGGTGTACGGCGCGCTGATGAGTCTGCTCACAGTCATGAAGGCCCTGCCTCTGGCGTATAACAAGGATATGCAGGAGGACAAGGAGCCGGTGTTTGACGCCATCGACACCGTGGAGCTGTGCGTGCCGGTGTTCACCGCCATGCTGGACAGCTTGACGGTGCGGGAGAAGGATATGGCCCGGGCGGCCTCCGGCGGCTTCATCAATGCCACCGATTGCGCCGACTATCTGGTGAAGAAGGGCCTGCCCTTCCGGGAGGCCTACATGATTGTGGGCCGGTTGGTGAACCTGTGCATCCGCTCCGGTGAGAGCCTGGATACCCTGCCTCTAAAGGATTTCCGGGCCATCAGCAACCTGTTTGACGAGGACGTGTACGACGCGCTACAGCTCAAGACCTGCGTCAATGGGCGCAAGGTCTATGGGGGGCCCAGCGCGGACAGTGTGGGCCAGCAGATCCAGCGCATGGAGGCCTTCCTCCAGGATCGGACGGCACAGGATGAAGCCTAAGGTTTACATTGACGGGCAGGCGGGCACCACCGGCCTGCAGATCCACCAGCGGCTGGCCGGGCGGGGGGACATTGAGCTGCTGGACATCGAGCCCGAGCGGCGCAAGCAGGAGGCGCGGCGGTCGGAGCTGATCAATGAGGCCGACCTGGTGTTCCTGTGCCTGCCCGACGCCGCCGCGCGGGAGGCGGTGGCGCTGTGCACCAACCCCCGCACCCGGATCATCGACGCCTCCACCGCCCACCGGACCGCCCCGGGCTGGGCCTACGGCTTTGCCGAACTGCGGGGGCGGCGGGAGCGGATCCGGGCGGGGCGGCGGGTGGCCAACCCGGGCTGCCATGCCACCGGTTTTCTGGCCGGGGCAGTCCCCCTGGTGGAGCTGGGGGTGCTGCCGGCGGACTACCCGGTTGCCTGCTACTCCCTCACTGGTTACTCCGGCGGGGGCAAGCCCATGATCGCCCAGTACGAGGGGGAGGGGCGGGAGGTCGGGCTGGACAGCCCCCGCACCTATGGCCTGGAGCTGGAGCACAAGCACCTGCCCGAGATGACCGCCCAGGCTGGGTTGGCCGCCCAGCCGGTGTTCTGCCCGGTGGTGGGCGACTACTACCAGGGCATGGAGACGGTGGTGATGCTCCACAACGGCCTGCTGCGGGGCCGTCCCTCCGCCGGGGACCTGAGGGAGATGCTGGCCGACTACTACGATGGTCAGGAGCTGATCCATGTCATGCCCTTTGGGCAGGGCCCCGGCCCGCTGGCAGCCAACGCCATGGCCGGTCGGGATGACCTGCGGCTGTATGTGTGCGGCAACGGGGATCGCACCGCGCTGGTGGCGCTGTTTGACAACTTGGGCAAGGGGGCCTCAGGCGCGGCGGTGCAGAATATGAATCTGATGCTGGGTCTGCCGGAGAGGGCGGGGCTGAACCTTTAAGTACGAACTGAAACAGGAGGGGGCCGGGGCAGGGGAAGCGGGTGTCCAGCGGGCGCGCCGCGGCTCCAAAGGCCCATCCACAAGGGGGAATACCATCATGTTGAGAGAGATTCCAGGGGGCGTGTGCGCCCCCGGGGGGTTCCGGGCTGCCGGGGTGTACTGCGGGGTGAAGCAAGGCGTGCCTGCCGACGGGCCCCAGACTGTGCTGCCCAGCGCCCGGGGGAAGTACGACCTGGCCATGATCCTGTCCGACTGCGAGTGCTCCGCCGCTGCGGTGTACACCCTCAACCGGGTGAAGGCCGCCCCCATCTATGTCACCATGGGCCACCTGGAGGATGGGGTGTGCCGGGGGATCATCGTCAACTCGGGCAACGCCAACGCCTGCGCCCCCATGAGCCATGAAAACGCCGCGCGCATGTGCCAGCTGGCGGCCCAGGCCACGGGGCTGAAGCAGGAGGACTTCGTGGTGGCCTCCACCGGGGTCATCGGCCAAACGCTGAACATCGGGGCCATCGAGGCGGGGATGCCCGGCCTGGTGTCCGCCCTGAGCCAGACGGGCTCGGACGACGCGGCCACCGCCATCCTCACCACCGACACGGTGAAAAAGCAGACCGCGGTGGCCTGCACCGTGGGGGGCAAGCAGGTGCGGATCGGGGCCATTGCCAAGGGCTCGGGCATGATCCACCCCAACATGGGCACCATGCTGTGCTTTGTCACCACCGACTGCGCCATCACCCCAGACCTGTTGGCCGAGGCCCTGCACGAGGTGGTGCCCCGCACCTTCAACCGGGTGACGGTGGATGGGGACACCTCCACCAACGATATGTGCGTGGTGCTGGCAAACGGCCGGGCGGGCAACGCCCAGATCGAGTGGAAGGACGACGACTTTGCTGTGTTCTGCAAGGCGCTGCACCAGGTTTGCCGCCAGATGGCTCGGGCCATCGCCGGCGACGGAGAGGGCGCCTCCCGGCTGGTGACGTGCACCGTGCGCCAGGCCCGCAGTGAGGAGAGCGCCGAGCGGCTGGGCAAGGCAGTGGTGGGCTCCTCTCTGGTGAAGGCGGCCATGTTCGGCGCGGATGCCAACTGGGGCCGGGTGCTGTGCGCCATGGGCTACTCCAAGGCTCCCTTCCGGCCTGAGTATGTGGACGTGCGCTTTTCCTCCATAGCCGGGGAGGTCCTGGTGTGCCAGAAGGGCACAGGGCTGAAGTTTGACGAGGAGCTGGCCAAGAAGATCCTCAGCCAGAACGAGGTGGTCATCGACGTGTGCCTCCACGAAGGGGAGCACGAGGCCACCTGCTGGGGCTGTGACCTGACCTATGACTATGTCAAGATCAACGGGGACTACCGGTCCTGATCCGGGGAATCTCCTGCCATGCCCCATTGCGCGGCTTGCCGTACCTGAGCTCACAGCCCAGGGCAGTTACAAGAAACAAAAGAGGAAGGTGGATGGGGGATGAGCGATTCCCTGAGCGACCGGGCCCGGGTGCTGGCCGAGGCCCTGCCCTATATCCAGAAGTACAGCGGAAAGACCGTGGTGGTCAAGTACGGCGGCAACGCCATGATCTCCGAGCAGCTGCGCCAGGCGGTCATCTCCGACATTGTGCTGCTCTCCCTGGTGGGCATTCATGTGGCGGTGGTCCACGGGGGCGGGCCGGAGATCAGCCAAATGCTCCAGCGGCTGGGCCAGACCTCCCGCTTTGTGGATGGGCTGCGCTACACCGATGAGCAGACCATGGATGTGGTCCAGCAGGTGCTGTGCGGCAAGGTGAACAAGGACCTGGTGGGACTGATCAACCGGAAGGGCGGCCGGGCCGTGGGCCTGTGCGGGCTGGACGACGGGCTGCTCCAGGCCACTCAGTTCTCCCCGGCATACGGCCTGGTGGGCCGGGTGGACGAGGTGAATCCCCGACCGGTGCTGGACTGCCTGGAGCTGGGCTACTTGCCGGTGGTGGCCACGGTGGCCCAGGGCACGGACGGGAACGGGGTGTACAATGTGAACGCGGACACCGCCGCGGCCAAGCTGGCCATCGCTCTGAAGGCCTCCTGCCTGCTGCTGCTCACCGACGTGCGGGGCCTGCTTACAGACCCGGAGGACGAGAGCACCCTCATCCCCGCGGTGCGGGCCTCGGAGATCCCGGGGCTGATCAAGGATGGAGTGATCCAGGGGGGGATGCTCCCCAAGATCGACTGCGCGGTGGAGGCGGTGCGCTCCGGGGTGAACTCGGCGGTCATCCTGGACGGGCGCATTCCCCACTCCATCCTGATCGAGCTGCTGAGCGATGAGGGCCTGGGCACCATGCTCACCCTGTGAAGAAGGAGGGGACAACGGCCATGGATTTGGAGCAGGTCCAACAGTTGGACCGGCAGTACGGGGTGCAGGCTTACAGCCGCAACCCCATCGCCCTGGACCATGGACAGGGCGCCACCTTGTACGACTTGGGTGGCAGGCGGTACATCGACTTTGCTGCCGGGATCGGAGTGCTGTCCGTGGGCACCGCCCATCCCCGGTGGGTGGCGGCGGTGACGGAGCAGGCGGGGAAACTGGCCCACAGCTCCAACCTGTACTACACCCGGCCCTACCTGGAGCTGGCCCAGCGGCTGTGCCAGCGCTCGGGTCTGGCGGCGGCCTTCTTCGGCAACTCGGGGGCGGAGGCCAATGAGGGGGCCATTAAGGTAGCCCGGAAGTACTCTTTTGACAAATACGGCGCGGGCCGGGGGACAGTGCTTACCCTGAACAACTCCTTCCACGGCCGCACCATCACCACCCTGGCCGCCACCGGGCAGGACGCCTTCCACCAGTATTTCTTTCCCTTTACCGAGGGGTTCCGGCGGGCGGAGCCCACTTTGGACAGCATCCAGGAGGCGGCGGGCCACGATGTGTGCGCCGTGCTGGTAGAGCTGGTGCAGGGGGAGGGAGGGGTATACCCCCTGGACCGGGCCTTTGTCCAGGCCCTGGCCCAGCTGTGCCGGGAGCGGGACTGGCTGCTGCTGGTGGACGAGGTGCAGACAGGCGTCGGCCGCACCGGCTCCCTGTTCTGCTTCCAGCAGTACGGGGTGGAGCCCGACGTGTGCTCCTTTGCCAAGGGGGTGGCGGGCGGCCTGCCCATGGGCGGGTTCCTGGTGAATGAAAAGTGCCGGCAGGTGCTGGGACCGGGCACTCATGGCTCCACCTTTGGCGGCAACCCGGTGTGCGCGGCGGCGGCCTGCGCGGTGCTGGACATCCTGGACGATCAGACCATCGCCCAGGTGGGGGAAAAGGGGGCCTACCTGCGGGGCAAGATCGGGGAGATGGGACTGCCCTGCCTGGGGGAGACCAGGGGCATGGGGCTGATGATCGGCATCGAGGTGGCCCAGGGATATTCCAACAAGCAGCTGTGCGCCCGGCTGAATCAGGCCGGCCTGCTGTGTCTCACTGCTGGGGCGGGCCTGCGGCTGCTGCCCCCGCTGACCATTACCCAGGAGGAGATGGACCAGGGGCTGGCGGTGCTGAAGCAGGAGCTCTCGTCCAATGAGGGATGAGGAGGGGCCAGGCCCGGCTCTGCCGGGTGAGACCGGGGGCGTGTTTGCCCTCATTGGGATGATAGGAGGTTGTTTCCCTTGCAGAAGGATCTGCTCAAACTGCTGGATCTGTCCGGCCAGGATATCCTGGAGATTTTGGACACAGCCGACCAGATGAAGTACAGCCAGAAGCACGGATTGGACCACGCGTATCTGCGGGGCAAGACGCTGGCCATGATCTTTGAGAAGAACTCCACCCGGACCCGGGTGTCCTTCGAGGTTGGAATGTATCAGCTGGGGGGCCACGCCCTGTTCCTGTCGGGCAAGGACAGTCAGATCGGTCGGGGAGAGCCGGTGGAGGACACCGCCCGGGTACTCTCGCGCTACTGCGACGGCATCATGATCCGAACCTTCGCCCAGCAGGAGGTGGAGGAGCTGGCCCGGCACGCCGCCATCCCGGTGATCAATGGGCTCACCGACTTCAGCCACCCCTGCCAGGTGCTGGCCGACCTGATGACCATCCGGGAGCGGCTCACCCGGTTGGAGGGGCTGAAGCTGGCCTTTGTGGGCGACGGCAACAACATGGCCAACTCCCTCATCGTGGGTGGGTTGAAATGCGGCATGGACGTGTCTGTGGCCTGCCCAGAGGGGTATGACCCGGACGAGCGGGTGCTGGCCTTTGCCAGGGGGGTGAGCGGGCCCCGTTTTGAGCTGACCCGCACCCCTGCCCAGGCGGTGCGGGAGGCGGACGTGGTGGTCACCGACGTGTGGGCTTCCATGGGCCAGGAGGAGGAACGCCAGCAGAGGCTGCGGGACTTTTCCGGCTACTGCGTGGACGAGGTGCTGCTGAGCCAGGCCAAGCCGGGGTGCATGGTGCAGCACTGCCTGCCCGCCCACCGGGGAGAGGAGATCTCGGCCCAGGTTTTTGAGGCCCACGCCCAGGAGATCTTTGAGGAGGCGGAAAACCGCCTGCACGCCCAGAAGGCGGTCATGTATTTGCTGATGAAGGACTGACCATGCAGAAAGCAGCCCACACAGGCAAAGCCTGTGTGGGCTGCTTTCCCTTGTGACATTCAGGGCGCCTCTGGGGTGTTGGGGTAATCCCATTGATGGTCGGTCTGGGCCATGTAGTCACTGGAGACGTTGAAGTAGCGCCAAAGCTGACGGGGCAGCCCCGTGTCCCAGGTGGCGTCCACGCAGTACCAAGTCCCGTCCAGGCGGACCATGTTCCAGGCGTGGTCCTCCCGGCTGTCAAAGGAGGCGCCCACCACGGTGATGCACTCCACCCCGGCCAAATCCATCAAGAGCTGGAAGGTGGTGGCAAAGCCCAGGCAGACCCCCTTCCCCTCCATCAGGGGATTGTAGGGGGTGTAGGAGTCCCGGGAGACCTGGGTGAACAGGGAGTAGTGGTCATAGTCGTAGGAAACGTGGGCGACCAGCCAGCCATAGATGGCCAGCTCCTTGTCAAAGTCGCTCATGGAGTCGGTGAGGAGCTGGCCCAGCACCTCGGCCGCCCGCTGGTAGATGGCCCGGTCATAGTCGGACAGGGCGGAGGGATCTCCACTGTGCCAGGCGGCCAGGATGGCGGAGGTGTCATAGAGGCTCATGTCATCCACACCGGGGTCGGTGTAGGGGACTCGCCCGGCCCAGGCGGAGGGATCCGCCTGGGCGGGGGAGGGCTCGGGAGCAGGGGCTGCGGGCTGGGTGTTGGCGGCGGGTTGGGTGGCAATGGGTGTGGAAGCGGGCTCGGTAGCGGGAGCGCCGCTGGGGGATGGCGCGACGGAAGGGGTAGGGCTGGTGGAGCTGGAGGTGGGGGGCTGCTCCAGAGCGGCAAAGAAGGCATCCTGGGAGGCGTCCACCTCCTCACAGATCAGCAGGGCGGCATAGCCCTCGCTGTCGGACAGGAGAACCGCCCCGCCTTCCACGATGGCGGCCTGCTCCGGGTTGTAGCCGGTGAAGTCCCCCTGACGGCCCAGGCGGTATGCCTCCAGCCCCGCCTCCACTTCGGCGGGTTGGGCCTGATCGGTTAACCGAAAGACGGACACTTCGAAGGCGTTGACCGGGGATTCGGAGAGGTAGACGGCGCAGTCGTCCCAGCTGTCAGAGGGCAGGCCGTAAAAATCGGACACATAGGCGGACAGATCCCCACCGTCCAAGGCCTCCTCCAGGGTTTGGAGCTGGGCCGGATCCTGCCCGCAGGCGGTCAGGATGGCCTGGGCGACCTGATCGGCGGAGGGGGCATCCTGCGGCTCCGGCCCGGGCTGGGCGGGGGAGCAGGAAGAGAGCAGCAGGATGGCGCAGAGCAATAGACAGAGGGTGCGGCGCATTTAGAAGGGCCTCCTTTGAGAACGGGTGATGGGAAAAGCGGCAGGGGCGCGCTCTGGGACGCGCCCCTGCCGCAGGACTTTATTCGGACAGGTAGCTTTTCAACAGCTCTTGGAGCAGCTCATCCCGGTCCAGCTTGCGGATCAGGGTGCGGGCGTTGTTGTAGTTGGTGATATAGGTGGGATCCTCGCTGAGGATATAGCCCACGATTTGGTTGATGGGGTTGTACCCCTTTTCCTGCAGGGAATTGTAAACGGATGTGAGGATGGTTTTGATTTCGTCGCTCCGGTCGAAATTGACGCTGAACCGGCGCGTATAATCCATGTCGTTCAATGGGCACACCCCCCGGAATTGAATCATCTCTATTCTATCGTAACAGGGAGGAAATGTAAAGGGGAGAAATGAAATTTTATATCTGGCCGCCTGGGCCGAGCGGACGGAAAGCCCCCCAGGCCCTGCGGCCTGGGGGGCGGGGAAGGGATGGGGGATCAGGCGATGCGCTTCACACCTACCACATAGGATCCGTAATAGCCGCCGAACAGCGCGTCGTACTGCACCTGATAGGAGGTGGTGGAGGCGTGGATAAACTGATTGTTCCCCACATAGATGCCCACATGGGTGGTGGGCAGCGTGCCTCCGGAACTGTCAAACTTAGGATCGAAGAAATAGACCAGATCGCCGGGCTGCATCTCGCTGGTGGAGACGAAATAGCCGCTCTGGTTATACTGGCTGGAGGAGCCCCGGGCAATGGAGTAGCCCAGCTGCCTGTAGATGTAATACATCAGGCCCGAGCAGTCAAAGCCATTGGGGCCAGCCGCGCCGTACACATAGGGCTTGCCCACCAGGGAGGCGGCTAGGGCCGCGGCGGACTCGCCCACCGAGCTGGAGCCGGCGGAGCCGACGGGCGCAGAGCTGGAAGCGGAGTTGGAAGAAGTGGAGCTGGAGGCCGAGCCGGTGGAAGTGGCAACGCTGTCCAGGTCAAAGGAGAGGTACTGGGCGGAGGCATAGCCGGACAGGTTGCCATAGGTGACGCCGTACCAGCCCTCCACGCTCTGGTCGGTGACGGTGACCACCGTGCCCCGGTTCAGAGAACCCACCCGGCCGTAGCCGGAACCCGCACCGGAGCGGACGTTCAGCGGCCCGTCAGTGACCACCGCCTGCCGGGGCTCGGGCTGGACGCTGTCCAGATCAAAGGAGAGGTACTGGGCGGAGACATAGCCGGACAGGTCGCTGGAGGTGATGGCAAACCAGCCGTCGGCACGCTCCTCGGTGACGGAGACCACATCTCCCCGGGCCAAAGTGCCCACCCGGTCGTAGTCGGTGCCTGCGCCGGAGCGGACGTTCAGCGGCCCGTCGGTGACCACCGCCTGACGGGGCTCGGGCTGGACGCTGTCCAGGTCAAAGGAGAGATACTGAGCGGAGGCATAGCCGGACAGGTCGCCGCAGGTGACGCCGTACCAGCCCTCCACGCTCTGGTCGGTGACGGTGACCACGTCTCCCCGGGCCAAAGCGCCCACCCGGTCGTAGTCGGTGCCCGCGCCGGAGCGGATGTTCAACGGCCCGTCGGTGACCACGGCCTGCTGGGGCTCAGGGGTCTGCTCCTGCTCGGACAGAGCGCTGGCCGCGTCCGCCTCCAGCGGCTGGGCAGCCATGCAGTTCTCCGCCCCGTTGTATGTAACCTGGTACCAGACCCCAGCCGCGGCGGATAGAATCGTGACCTGGGCGCTGCGGGGGGCGTAAGCCAGGGTGGCGGCCTGAACGGCCGCGTCGCTGGGCAGGGGCAGGGGGGAGGCGGGGCCGGTGACCATGGACGCCAGGGCGATGCCCGTGGTCAGGGCCACGGCCAGCCCGGCGGCAGCGGCCCCTTTGACCAGTCTGTGCTTGGGATTCATAGGAAGGGTCCTCCAATCATCATGCAATCTTTTGTGTAGGGGCCACAGCCGGCCCGGGGGGATGCCTTACTTGCCCGCCAGGGCCCGCATCAGCCAGATGGAGCCCATGTCGATGGCGGAGAACAGGTCGGGCAGGTCGCTCTTTTTGACCACCCGGTCCCGGCTCTTCAGGTCGGGGTCGGTGAGCTGCAACTGAAGGTGGACCTTGTTGGCCAGCTCCAGCTCCCCTTCCTTCTCAGCGCCCATGACCTGGATCATGATGATGTACTTGTCGGCCATGGAACCGTAATAGATCAGATTGTCCTTGCGCCGCAGAGGATGGCCCTTGTACATCAGGCCGCCCGCCTGCTCCGCCGCTGCCGTCTTCCCTGCCGCTTTCTGTTCTGCCATAGCTGCCTCCTTGATGAGATTGTAACCAATTTGTAACCCATTGTAACGCTTTTGCATACCCTTGTCAACAGCATTTTTCCAGAAAAGATAGAAATCTGGTGCTTCCCTGGCGGAGGGGAAGAAAAACCGGCCTGGGCAGGCTCCCAGGCCGGTTTTTGCCGTCGAAACGGGCAAATACAATGTAGTTGGCGCCCCATTCCCGGGGCGGGCGGAGGGATTATTCCGGCGCCAGCCAGGCCCAGAGCAGCAGCCCGGCCTGAAGGGCCAGGGCGGCGGGCACCCCCAGGCGGAAGGGGGCCTTGCGGCGCTTGTGACGCAGCAGGGCCATAGCCAGGAAGCTGCCCAGCCCGCCGCCCCCCAGGGCTGCCCCCAGCAGGGCGGCCTCGGGAATGCGCCGGCGACCCAGCTTGGCCATCAGCTTGTCCCAGGTGAAGAGGAGGAAGGCCAGCAGACTGACCGCCCCGTACCAGATCAGCAGCAGGCGGGCGGCGTCAGGCATGGGCCAGCTGGCGGGCCAGATATTCCTCATAGTCCATGCGGTGATCTGTCAGGCGGCCGTCCGGGGTGAAGTCGAAGATGCGGTTGGCCACAGTCTGCACCAGCTGGTGGTCGTGGGAGGAGATCAGCACGTTGCACTTGACCGCCTCCAGGCCGTTGTTCAGCGCGGCGATGGACTCCAGATCCAGATGGTTGGTGGGCTGGTCCAGCAGCAGCACGTTGGCCCCGGAGAGCATCATCCGGGAGAGCATACACCGCACCTTCTCCCCGCCGGAGAGCACCTGCACCGGTTTGAAGATGTCGTCCCCGGAGAAGAGCATCCGACCCAAAAAGCCCCGCAGGTAGCTCTCGTGCTGATCCTGGGAGAACTGGCGCATCCAGTCCAGGATGTTCAGCTGGCAGTCTTGGAAGAAGGGGGCGTTGTCCTTGGGGAAGTAGGAGAAGCTGGCCGTTTGGCCCCACTTCACGCTGCCCTCGTCAGGCTCCCACTCCCCGGTGAGGATCTTGAACAGGGCGGTATGGGCGTTCTCGTTGTCCCCCACAAAGGCGATCTTGTCCCCGTGGCCCACGATGAAGCTGATCTTGTCCAGCAGCTTCACCCCGTCCACCGTCTTGGACACGTCGGTGACGAACAGGATGTCCTTGCCCACCTCCCGATCAGGGGAGAAGCTCACCCAGGGATAGCGGCGGGAGGAGGCGGGCAGCTGCTCCACCGTCAGCTTATCCAGCAGCTTGCGCCGGGCGGTGGCCTGCTTGGACTTGGACTTGTTGGCCGAGAAGCGGGCGATGAACTCCTGCAGCTCCCGGGCCTTCTCCTCGTTGCGTTTGTTCTGCTGCTTGAGCAGGTTTTGCACCAGTTGGGAGGACTCGTACCAGAAGTCGTAGTTGCCCACGTACAGCTTGACCTTGTTGTAGTCGATATCCACGATGTGGGTGCACACGGTGTTGAGGAAATGACGGTCATGGGAGACCACGATGACGGTGCCGTCGTAGTCCAGCAGGAAGTCGTTGAGCCACTCCACCGCGGCGATGTCCAGGTTGTTGGTGGGCTCGTCCAGCAGCAGGATGTCAGGCTGGCCGAACAGGGCCTGGGCCAGCAGTACCTTCACCTTCAGCCGGGGGTCCAGGGCGGCCATGGAGCCGGCGTGGTGCTGGGTGTCCACGCCCAGGCCCTGGAGGATGCGGGAGGCGTCGCTCTCCGCCTCGTAGCCGCCCAGATCGGCGTACTCAGCCTGCAGGTCGGCCGCCCGCAGCCCGTCCTCGTCCGTAAAGTCCGCCTTCTCATACAGGGCGTTCATCTCCCGGCCGATGTCGTACAGCTTCTGGTTGCCCATGACCACGGTGTCCAGGACGGTGTGGTCGTCGTAGGCGTTCTGGTCCTGCTTCAACACGGACATGCGCACGTTGGGCAGCACGGACACCTGGCCGCTGGTGGGCTCCAGCTGGCCGGAGAGGATCTTCAGGAAGGTGGACTTGCCCGCGCCGTTGGCGCCGATGACGCCGTAGCAGTTGCCCCGGGTAAACTGCAGGTCCACATGGGAGAACAGGGGCTGCCCGCTGTAATTCAGGGACAGGTCGGAAACAGTGATCATACCGGACTCCTTTGCGTCAAGTCTAAACTGGCAGCAGATGTGCGGGCACTATCATACCACAGGCCGGGGGGAAAAGACAGGAAAAGTTTTCGGCAGGGAAAGAAAATCGCCCCGCGGCAAGAGAATCCTTGACACAAGGCGGACAATATGGTATGATAAATTGCTTTTCCACACGGCAGGCCAATGGGGAGAACACTCCCCCACACTAAGGTCAGGATAGCACATCGGCGGGGGAAAGGCAAGAGGGAGTTTGAAAAGAGTGACAACGGCCCCAAGCGTGCCGCATCGGCAACCCTATCTACGAAGTGGAGCGTGATCAGCAAAATGGCAAGAGCGGTCAAGGAAGTCCAGTACGGCAAGACCCTGCGCAAGAGCTTCGCCCGCAGCGAGGACATCCTGGAGATGCCCTACCTGCTGGAGATCCAGAAGAAGTCCTACCAATGGTTTTTTGAGACCGGCCTGCAGGAGGTGTTCAACGACGTTGACTCCATCACCGACTACGCCGGCAACCTGGAGCTGACCTTCATCGGCTTCTCCATGGACGACCCACCCAAGTACACCATCGAGGAGTGCAAGGCCCAGGACGCGACCTACGCCAAGCCCATCAAGGTGCAGGTGCGTCTGCACAACAAGGAGACCGGCGAGATCAAGGAGCAGGAGATCTTCATGGGGGACTTCCCCATCATGACCGACGCGGGCACTTTCGTCATCAACGGGGCGGAGCGGGTCATCGTCTCCCAGATCGTCCGTTCCCCCGGGGTGTACTTTGCCCGCAACGCGGACAAGGCGGACAACATCAGCTATTCCGCCACTGTGATCCCCTACCGGGGGGCCTGGCTGGAGTATGAGACCGACCTGTCCGATGTGTTCTACGTGCGCATCGACAAGAACCGCAAGTTGCCCATCACCTGTCTGATCCGGGCCGTGGGCCCCCGCACGGACGGGGAGATCCTGGAGCTGTTTGGGGAGGACCCCCGCATCCTGGCCACGCTGGAGAAGGACGCGTGCAAGAGCTATGAGGAGGCCCTGCTGGAGATCTACCGCAAGCTGCGCCCCGGCGAGCCGCCCACGGTGGACTCGGCCGAGAGCCTGCTGGCCTCCCTGTTCTTTGACCCCCATCGGTATGACCTGTCCGCTGTGGGCCGCTATAAGTTCAACAAGAAGCTAGCCCTGGCCCCCCGCCTGACGGGGCAGAAGCTGGCCCTGCCGGTGGCCGACCCGTCCACCGGTGAGATCGTGGCCGAGGCCGGCCAGGTGCTCACCCGGGAGCAGGCCCGCCAGCTGGAGAAGCTGGGGGTGAACGAGGCGGTCATCGAGGTGGACGACCTGCACACCGGCGTGCACACCGTGAAGGTGTTCTCCAATGGCATGGTGGATATGGGGGGCTTTGTGGACTTTGACCCGGAGCAGGCGGGCGTGAGCGAGAAGGTGCGCTTTTCAGTGCTGCGGGAGCTGCTGGAGCAGCGGGAGAGCCAGGGGCTGTCCCAGGAGGAGTTTGTGGAACTGGTACGGGGTCGGCTGGACGAGCTGATTCCCAAGCACATCATCGTGGAGGACATGATGGCCTCCATCAACTATCTCAACTGCCTGGCCTTCGGCGTGGGGGTGGCCGACGACATCGACCACCTGGGCAACCGCCGCCTGCGCTGCGTGGGCGAGCTGCTGCAAAACCAGTTCCGCATCGGCTTCACCCGCATGGAGCGGGTGATCCGGGAGCGGATGACCATCCAGGACCTGGACATCGTCACCCCACAGTCGCTGATCAACATCCGACCGGTGACCGCCGCCATCAAGGAGTTTTTCGGCTCCTCTCCCCTGAGCCAGTTCATGGACCAGACCAACCCCCTGGCCGAGCTGACCCACAAGCGCCGCCTGTCCGCCCTGGGCCCCGGCGGCCTGAGCCGGGACCGGGCCTCCTTCGACGTGCGGGACGTGCATTACAGCCACTACGGCCGGCTGTGCCCCATCGAGACGCCGGAAGGGCCCAACATCGGCCTGATCTCCTATCTGGCCTCCTACGCCCGGGTGAACCGGTACGGCTTCATCGAGACTCCCTATCGCAAGGTGGAGCGGATCTTGGACGGGGAGGGCAGGTGCGTGGCGGCCAAGGTCACCGACCAGGTGGAATACATGACCGCAGACGTGGAGGATGAGTTCTATGTGGCCCAGGCCACCGAGCCGGTGGACGGGGAGGGCTGCTTCACCAATCCTCGGGTGGCCTGCCGCCACCGCAACGAGATCGTGGAGGTGGACGCCGAGCGGGTGGACTACGTGGACGTGTCCCCCAAGATGATGGTGTCGGTGGCCACGGCCATGATCCCCTTCCTGCAAAACGACGACGCCAACCGGGCCCTGATGGGCGCCAACATGCAGCGTCAGGCGGTGCCCCTGCTCACCACCCAGGCTCCCATTGTGGCCACCGGGCAGGAGTACAAGAACTGCCAGGACTCCGAGGTGGTCATCCTGGCCGAGGGGGACGGCGAGGTCACCCAGGTGGACGCCAACCATGTGGTGGTGCGCTACGACAGCGGCCAGGTGAAGGACTATAAGCTGACCAAATTCATGCGCTCCAACCACGGCACCTGCATCAACCAGCGGCCCATCGTGGCCGTGGGCGACCGGGTGAAGGAGCGGGACACCCTGGCCGACGGCCCCTCCACCTGCGACGGGGAGATTGCCTTGGGCAAGAACATCCTCATGGGCTTTATGACCTGGGAGGGCTACAACTACGAGGACGCCATCCTGCTCAACGAGCGGATGGTGAAGGAGGACGTGTTCACCTCCATCCACATCGAGGAGTATGAGACCGAGGCCCGGGATACCAAGCTGGGCCCCGAGGAGATCACCCGGGACATCACCAACGTGGGCGAGGACGCACTGAAGGACCTGGACGAGCGGGGCATCATCCGGGTGGGCGCCGAGGTCCACTCGGGGGACTACCTGGTGGGCAAGGTCACCCCCAAGGGGGAGACGGAGATGACCGCCGAGGAGCGGCTGCTGCGGGCTATTTTCGGCGAGAAGGCCCACGAGACCCGGGATACCTCTATGAAGGTGCCCCACGGGGAGAGCGGCATCGTGGTGGACGTGAAGGTGTTCACCCGGGAGGATGGGGCAGAGCTGTCCCCCGGGGTCAACCAGGTGGTGCGGGTCTACATCGCTCAAAAGCGCAAGATCAGCGTGGGCGACAAGATGGCCGGCCGCCACGGCAACAAGGGCGTGGTGTCCCGCATCCTGCCCCAGGAGGATATGCCCTTCCTGCCCGACGGCACCCCCCTGGACATCGTGCTCAACCCGCTGGGCGTGCCCTCCCGTATGAACATCGGCCAGGTGCTGGAGGTCCACCTGGGCTACGCTGCCCAAGCCCTAGGTTGGAAGGTGGCCACCCCCATCTTCAACGGCGCCGACGAGCAGGACATCGCCGACACGCTGAAGCTGGCCGGCCTGCGGGAGGACGGCAAGAGCTGGCTGTACGACGGGCGCACCGGCGAGCGGTTTGACAACCCGGTTACCGTGGGCTACGTCTACTTCCTCAAGCTCCACCACCTGGTGGACGACAAGATCCACGCCCGCTCCACCGGCCCCTACTCCCTGGTGACCCAGCAGCCGCTGGGCGGCAAGGCCCAGATGGGCGGCCAGCGCTTTGGCGAGATGGAGGTGTGGGCGCTGGAGGCCTATGGCGCGGCCTACACCCTGCAGGAGATCCTCACCGTGAAGTCGGACGACACCACCGGGCGCATCAAGACCTACGAGTCCATCGTCAAGGGCTACAACGTGCCCAAGCCCGGTGTGCCCGAATCCTTCAAGGTGCTGGTCAAGGAGCTTCAGGCGCTGTGCCTGGACATCCAGGTGCTGGATGAGCAGGGCAATGAGATCGAGCTGAAGGACGATGAGGAGGACACCTACCAGCCCGGCCGCTTCCGGGAGGAGGACGACCGCTACCAGGACTACGGCAGCGAGAGCGAGTTTGCCCAGGCGGGCTTCACCATGAAAGAGACCAGCGACGACGACGATCTGGCCGCCTCCGACGAGGGGCTGGAGGGCGCCGGCGAGGACGAGCCGCTGTTTGACAGCGAAGACGAAGACTGAGAAGGGAGGAGCAGAGCATGAGCTACGCGGAGTTTAACGCCATCCGAATTGGCATCGCCTCCCCGGAGAAGATTTTGGAGTGGTCCTACGGCGAGGTGACCAAGCCCGAGACCATCAACTACCGCACCTTGAAGCCGGAGAAGGACGGGCTGTACTGCGAGCGGATCTTTGGCCCCACCAAGGACTGGGAGTGCCACTGCGGCAAGTACAAGAAAATCCGCTTCAAGGGCAAGATCTGCGACCGCTGCGGCGTGGAGGTCACCCGGGCCAAGGTGCGCCGGGAGCGCATGGGCCACATCACCCTGGCCGCCCCGGTGTCCCACATCTGGTATTTCAAGGGCATCCCCTCCCGGATGGGGCTGCTGCTGGACATCAGCCCCCGGATCCTGGAAAAGGTGCTGTATTTCGCGGCCTATATCGTCACCGACCCCGGCCCCGAGTACACCCACCTGAGCAAGAACCAGATCCTCACCGACGCGGAGTACAAGAAGCTGCGGGAGTACTACGAGGATGATTTTGACGCGGGTATGGGGGCCGAGGCGGTCAAGAAGCTGCTGCAGGACCTGGACCTGGAAGAGCTGTCCGAGTCCCTGCGGGCCCAGCTTCAGGACGCCTCCGGCCAGAAGAAGGCCAAGATCGTCAAGCGCCTGGAAGTGGTGGACGCCTTCCGGCTGTCGGGCAACCGGCCGGAGTGGATGATCATCGACGTGCTGCCCGTCATCCCCCCCGACCTGCGGCCCATGGTGCAGCTGGACGGCGGGCGCTTTGCCACCTCTGACCTGAACGATCTGTACCGCCGGGTCATCAACCGCAACAACCGCCTGAAGCGGCTGATCCAGCTCAGCGCGCCCGACATCATCGTGCGCAATGAGAAGCGGATGCTCCAGGAGGCGGTGGACGCGCTGATCGACAACGGCCGCCGGGGCCGGGCGGTGACGGGGGCCAACAACCGGGCGCTGAAGTCCTTGAGCGACCTGCTCAAGGGCAAGCAGGGCCGCTTCCGCCAGAACCTGCTGGGCAAGCGGGTGGACTACTCGGGCCGCTCGGTCATCGTGGTGGGTCCCGAGCTGAAGATCTACCAGTGCGGCGTGCCCAAGGAGATGGCCATTGAGCTGTTCCGCCCCTTCGTGATGAAGAAGCTGGTGGAGGACGGCCACGCCAACAACATCAAGTCGGCCAAGAAAATGGTGGATAAGGCCTCCCCTGCGGTGTGGGATGCGCTGGAGTTCGTCATCAAGGAACACCCGGTCATGCTCAACCGGGCGCCCACCCTCCACCGCCTGGGCATCCAGGCCTTTGAGCCGGTGCTAGTGGAGGGCCGGGCCATGAAGCTCCACCCCCTGGTGTGTACCGCCTTCAACGCCGACTTTGACGGCGATCAGATGGCCATCCACGTCCCCCTGTCTGCCGAGGCCCAGGCCGAGGCCCGCATCCTGATGCTGGCGGCAAACAACCTGCTGCGGCCCTCCGACGGCGGCCCGGTGACGGTGCCCACCCAGGATATGGTGCTGGGCTCCTACTACCTGACCTACGAGCGGGACCCCGTCTACGACCCTGACCGGGCTTATGAGACCGTCCAGGCCGCGGCCCAGGCCCTGTCCGATGGGGCGCTGGCGCCCAACGACCGGATCTGGGTGCAGGATCCGGGGCAGGAGGGGCGCTGGTACCGCACCACCCCCGCCTTGTGCGCCGAGGCTCAGGACGGCAAGGCCCAGGAGGTATACAGCTGCTTTGACGGGGACGATGCGGCCCGGCTGGCCTATGACGAGGGCAGCGTGGAGCTGCATGAGCCCATCCTGGTGCGCCGCAGCGCCCAGGTGGAGGGGGAGATGCGCTATCGCATGGTGCGCACCACCGTGGGCCGGCTGATCTTCAACGAGGGCATCCCCCAGGATCTGGGCTTTGTGGACCGGTCCGACCCTGAGCAGATGTTTGAGCCGGAGATCAACTTCATCTGCGGCAAGCGGCAGCTTGGCAAGATTGTGGACCAGTGCATCCTGAAGCACGGCTTTACCGTGTCCTCCGACGTGCTGGACACCATCAAGACCCTGGGCTACCGCTTCTCCACCCGGGGATCGCTCACCGTGGCCATCGCGGACATGACCGTGCCGGCCCAGAAGGCGGAGCTCATCGAGGCCACGGAGAAGGAAGTGGTCCGGATTGAAAACCAGTACAAGCGGGGCTTTTTGACCAACGACGAGCGCTACCGCCTGGTGGTGTCCGCCTGGGAAAAGACCACCTCTGATGTGTCCGATGCGCTGCAAAAGAGCATGGACCGCTACAACCCCATCTTCATGATGGCTGACTCGGGGGCCCGTGGCTCTCAGGCCCAGATCCGCCAGCTGGCCGGTATGCGCGGCCTGATGGCGGACACCTCGGGGCGCACCATCGAGATCCCCATCAAGGCCAACTTCCGGGAGGGCCTGTCGGTGCTGGAGTACTTCATCTCCTCCCGGGGGGCCCGGAAGGGGATGGCGGACACCGCCCTGCGTACCGCCGACTCGGGCTACCTGACCCGCCGCCTGGTGGACGTCTCCCAAGAGGTCATCATCCGGGAGGAGGACTGCTGCACCCACGACGGCATTACCATCTCGGAGATCAGCGAGAACGGCCAGGTGATCGAGACGCTGGAGGAGCGGCTGCGGGGCCGCTACCTGGCCGAGGACTTCACCGACTTCCGCACCGGGCAGGTGCTGGTCAGCCGGGACGATCTGGTGACCAACGACCTGGCCAGGCTCATTGAGGACCGCCTGCGGGAGCAGGCCCAGGCGGAGGGCGACCCGGAGCGCAAGGTGTCCATCAAGGTCCGTTCGGTGCTCACCTGCGAGGCCCGGGTGGGGGTGTGCGCCAAGTGTTACGGCATGAACCTGGCCTTTGGCGAGCCGGTGGGCCAGGGGGAGGCGGTGGGCATCATCGCCGCCCAGTCCATTGGCGAGCCGGGCACCCAGCTGACCATGCGTACCTTCCACACCGGCGGCGTGGCCGGCGGGGACATCACCCAGGGCCTGCCCCGGGTGGAGGAGCTGTTCGAGGCCCGCAAGCCCAAGAAGATGGCCCAGCTGGCGGAGATCTCCGGCGTGGCTTCCCTGGAGGAGGCCAAGCGGGCAAACCTATGCAACGTCACCCTCACCGCCGACGACGGCGAGGTGGTCACCTACGCCATCCCGTACAGCGCGGGCATCCGGGTGAAGGACGGCGACCGGGTGGAAAAGGGCCAGGAGCTCACCGACGGCGCCCTCTCCCCCCACGAGGTGCTGCGCATCCGGGGGGTGGACGCGGTGCACAACTACTTGATCCAAGAGGTGCAAAAGCCCTACCGCCAGCAGGGCGTGGACATCAACGATAAGCACATTGAAGTGATCGTCCGCCAGATGATGCGTAAGGTCCGGGTGGAGGACGCAGGGGATTCCACGCTGCTGTCCGGTTCCACGGTGGACATTGTGGAGTATAAAGACGCGGTGAAAGAGGTGCAGGACCGGATCGCCGCCGGGGAAAAGCGGGAGGACGGCGAGCAGCTGCGCCTGCCCAGCAGCACCCGGCTGCTGCTGGGGATCACCAAGGCGTCGCTGGCCACGGAGTCCTTCCTGTCCGCCGCCTCCTTCCAGGAGACCACCAAGGTGCTTACCGAGGCGGCCATCAAGGGCAAGGTGGATCACCTGATGGGTCTGAAGGAGAACGTCATCATCGGCAAGCTGATTCCCGCCGGATCGGGTCTGTCTGCCTACCGCAAGTACGATGAGATCGTGGATGAAATCCACCTGGAAAACCGCTTTTCCGCGGTGAATGCCTCGGCCAGCGCGGCTCGGGAGGCGGCAGCCTACCGGGAGGAGCAGGAGGAGGATGCGGAGTTTGAGGTGGGCGAAGTGGAGGAGGACGAGGTCCTCTCGGTGAGCCTAGACGGGGAGGGATGACCCCTCCGCCCCGGCAGGAGCACACGCAAAAGCCCCCGCGGCACACTGTGCCGCGGGGGCTTTTTGACGGCGGAGACTCACAGGCTGAGAACGCCCAGATGTTCCAAGAGGATTTTCAGGCCCATGAGGATGAGCACCCCGCCCCCCAGCAGCTCAGCCTTAGACTGGTACCGGGCACCGAACAGGTTGCCCACCTTCACCCCGGCGCTGGCGATGGCGAAGGTGATGACTCCGATGAGGGCGAGGGCCAGGGGGAGGTTGACGGGCAGGAAAGCAAAGGTGATGCCCACGGCCAGCGCATCTACAGAGGTGGCAAGGGCCAGCAGGAACATGACGCCGAAGGACAGGGACGGGTCGTAGTCCTCCTCCCCTCCCTGGAGACCCTCCCGGATCATATTGCCGCCGATGAGGGAGAGCAGCACGAAGGCGATCCAGTGATCCAGCCACTGGATGGGGCCGGCCAGGACCGAGCCCAGCAGGTAGCCCAACGCAGGCATCAAGGCTTGGAACAACCCAAACCACAGCCCCACCAACAGGGCCTGGCGCAGCTTCAGCGTACGCAGGGACAGCCCCTTGCAGACGGCCACCGCAAAGGCGTCCATGGCAAGCCCGACGGCCAGGAAAAACAGCTCCGGGACACGCATCCTTCATCACATCCTATGCTATTGAATATGTCGGGGGACAAAAAAAGAGACCATATCCGCCCAGGCGGATAAGTCTCATCATGAAAGGCCCGGCCAGGCGGCACGCCGCCAGTATGTTGACCGGGCCACAGCGCCCTGCCGGAGGACGCTGCCGACTACTCCCTTATCTGGTGCCATTGTAGCGGTGGAAGGGATGGTTAGTCAATGCTAATTTTGGCGGGGCAAGGGCTAGGTCGGAACAGGCGGGGAAACTGGAGGTTTTGTCCAAAAATCCGTGAACAAATCATAAACTTTCGGTCAGAACGGTTGCTTACAGGGGTGGAAACAGGTAAGATACAACTACAAAGGATCGAGTTCCAGGCGAAATCTAATCTGGTAGGGCGGTGGGGCGCATGAGCTACATTTCCTTTCAGGATGTGCGCAAGGAATATCAGATGGGCGAAGTGGTCATCAAAGCGGTGGATGGGGTGAACTTTGAAGTTGAAAAAGGGGAGTTTGCCATCATCGTGGGGCCATCCGGCGCGGGCAAGACCACGGTGCTGAATATGCTGGGCGGGATGGATCGGTGCACCTCCGGGCAGATCCTGGTGGACGGGGCCAGGGTGAGCGACTACAACGCCCGACAGCTGACCGGCTACCGGCGGCACGACATCGGCTTTGTCTTTCAGTTCTATAATCTGGTGCAGAACCTGACCGCGCTGGAGAATGTGGAGCTGGCCGCCCAGATCTGCCGGGATCCCTTGCCCGCCCGGCAGGTGCTGGAGCACGTGGGGTTGGGCGACCGGCTGGACAATTTCCCGGCCCAGCTGTCCGGCGGGGAACAGCAGCGGGTGGCCATCGCCCGGGCGCTGGCCAAAAACCCCAAGCTGCTGCTGTGCGATGAGCCTACAGGCGCCCTGGATTACATCACGGGCAAGGCCATCCTGAAGCTACTGCAAGACACCTGCCGGCAGCAGGGCATGACGGTGGTGGTCATCACCCACAACACGGCTTTGACCCCCATGGCCGACCGGGTGATCCACATCAAGAACGGCAAGGTGGAGCGGCAGGAGCGCAACGACATGCCCGTCCCGGTGGAGGAGATCGAATGGTGAGACGAAAAAATCGCCTGACCACCGACGCGGTGCGGGAGATCAGGTTCACCTTCAGCCGCTTTTGCTCCATCCTGGTGCTGTCTGCGCTGGCGGTGGCCTTCCTGGCCGGCCTGCGCACCACCGCGCCGGACATGGAGTATACCGCCGACCGCTACTACGACCGCACCCATCTCATGGACGGCTATGTGATCTCCACCCTGGGGCTGACCCAGGAGGATCTGGACGCGCTGGTCCAGGCCCCCGGCGTGACGGCGGTGGAGGGAGGGAAATCGCTGGAGGCCACGGTACAAGACGCCATCGTGAGCGTGCGCTCCCTGCCCGAGCGGCTCAACCTGTTGGAGGTGGCCCAGGGGCGTCTGCCCCAGGCTGCGGACGAGTGCGTGACCGAGTCCCTGCTGATGGTGGAGCTTGGCCTGGAGGTGGGGGACACCCTGGAGCTGAGCGTGAACGGGGAGGGCGCGGGGGGGCTGCGCGCCACCCGCTACACGGTGGTGGGGGTGGTCAACAGCCCCCTGTATGTGGGCTCCGACCGGGACAGCTCCTCCCTGGGTGGGAGCGTGGACGGCTTTGTCTACCTGCCGGGAGAGAACTTTACCCAGGACTATTATACGGAAGGGTACTTTCTGCTGGAGGGGTTGGCGGAGCTGAACAGCTACGCCCAGGACTACGAGGATCGGCTGGAGACCTACCTGGACGGACTGGAGGGGCTGGCTCAGGAGCGGGCTCAGCTGCGGGCTGAGGAGCTGACCACTCAGGCCCAGGGGGAGATCGACGAAGGCCAGGCCCAGCTGGACGAGGCTCGCCAGGCCCTGGACGAGGGGCGGGCGGAGCTGGCCGCTGCTGGGCGGGAGTTGGAGGAAGGCTGGGCGGCGTATGAGGAAGGGCTGGCCGCTCTGGAGCGGGAGAGCGCCCAGGGCCGCCGGGAACTGGAGGCCGCCCGGCAGGATCTGGAGGCGGGCCAGGGGGATCTGGCGGCGGGCCGGGAACAGTACCAGGCCGGGCTGGCCCAGTACCAGCAGGCCCTGGCGGAATATGAGCAAAACCGGGACCAGTTGGATGGGCAGCAGGCACAGGTGACGCAGGGGTATGCCCAGTACGAGGCGGCGCTGGAGCCCTATGTGGGCACCCCGTACTACGAGGTCATTTTGGAGCAGCTAGCCCCCCAGAAGGCCCAGCTGGACGCGGCCCAGGCCCAGGCGGACATCGACCAGGGGGAGGCGGAGCTGGAGCAGGCCCGGCAGGAGCTGGCCGACCTGGGAGAGGGGCAGTGGTATGTGCTGGGGCGCAATACCAACGCGGGGGTTGTGGGCTATGCCCAGGACGCGCAGCGGGTGAGCAACCTGGCCAATGTGTTCCCGGTGATCTTCTTCCTGGTGGCGGCCCTGGCCTGCCTGACCACCATGACCCGGATGGTGGAGGATCAGCGCACCCAGATCGGCGCGCTCAAGGCCCTGGGCTTCTCCCGGCTGGCCATTTCCAAAAAGTACATCGGCTACGCCTTCTGGGCCAGCCTTCTGGGCGGCGGGATCGGCCTGGCGGTGGGGTGCACCTTGATCCCGATGGTGATCGCCAACGCCTTCCAGATCCTGTATAACGTGCCCCCTCTAGAGTTTGCCTTCCAGCCGGTGGTGTGCGTGGTGGCGGTGCTGGCCGCCGTGGCGTGCACCACGGGGGCGGCGCTGTGGGCCTGCCTGTCCACGCTGATGGACACCCCGGCCAACCTGATGCGACCCAAGGCGCCCAAGCCGGGTCGCCGGGTGTTTTTGGAGTACATCCGCCCCCTGTGGCGCAGCCTGTCCTTCACCTGGAAGGTGACCATGCGCAACCTGTTTCGCTATCAGCGGCGCTTTTGGATGACGGTGGCCGGCATCGGCGGGTGCACGGCGCTGATCGTCACCGGTTTTGGCCTGCACGAATCCATCTTCGACATCCTGGACAAACAGTTTGACGAGATCTTCCGCTACGACGCCACGGCCAGCCTGGCCCAGACCGATCAGGAGGGCCAGGTGGAGCAGGTGCTGGATTACCTGGATCAGGCTCCGGAGGTGGCCGGGTGGCTGTTGTGCCACGAGTCCACCGTGGAACTTTCGGCAGGGGGGCAGGCCCAGAGCGGCTACCTGCTGGCGGTGGAGGACCCGGCGGGGATGGAGCCCTTCATACAGCTGCGCCACCGGCTAGACGACGAGCCGGTGCGCCTGGGGGAAGAGGGGGTGATCCTCACCGAGAAGCTGGCGGAGCTGCTGGAGGTGTCGCCGGGTGAGACGGTCACCCTGGAGCGGGATGGGGACCGAGCCCAGGCAGTGGTCACAGACGTGGTGGAGAATTACGTCTACCACTACGCCTACCTCACAGCTGCCAGCTATGAGGCGCTGTTTGGCCAGGCGCCGGAGGAGAACACGGTGCTGGTGGCCTATGAGGAAGGGGTGGACCAGGCCGCGTCGGACGGGGTGTCCGCCCACCTGATGGCTATGGAGGGGGTAGCCGCCTACTCTTACATTGCCACCATCCGGGATTCCTTCACCAACAGCATGAACGCCATCAACTACGCGGTGGTCATCATCATCCTGGCTGCGGCGGCGCTGGCTTTCGTGGTGCTGTACAACCTGACCAACATCAACATCACCGAGCGCACCCGGGAGCTGGCCACCCTGAAGGTGCTGGGCTTCTATGACCGGGAGACCACGGCCTATGTGTATCGGGAGAACCTGTTTCTCACCCTCTTCGGCATTGCGCTGGGACTGGGGTTGGGCCGGGTGCTCCACGCCTGGATGGTGGTGACGGTGGAGATCGACCTGGTCATGTTTGGACGCACCGCGCCGCTCTACGCCTATGTGCTGGCCGGGCTGCTGACGGTGGTGTTCTCCGCCGCGGTGAACGTGGCCGCCCACTTCCGGCTCAAGCGGGTGGACATGGTGGAGAGCTTAAAGACCGTGGAATGAGGGCTGATGAAGCAGGAGCGCGGGCCAAACGGCCCGCGCTCCTGCTTTTGGGTTGGCTTGGGTTTTATCTGGGAGGGGACGGTCAGAGCAGGTTGCACCCGGACTCCCGGTGAAACAGGTGCAGCAGGCCGCCGGGCAGCGCCAAGGACAGCCAGGAGCCCCGGGGGATGCCCCCTTGATGGAGGGGCAGCTCACCGGTGGATACGCACAGGGCCACGTCCTGGGCCGCGCAGCCCTTCAGGGGGACGGCCACGCGCAGGTGCAGCGCGCTGCCCACCCGCTCAGAGTCCACGACCGTGCCGCCCAGGCTGCCGGCCCCGTTGCCTGCCTCGTCTGGACGGGGAAGGATGTGCTCCGGTCGCACGCCCAGCCGGATCTCTTGGCCGGGGATCCCCCGGTCCGCCAGCCGTGCCTGGGTCATGGGGGGCAGGTCGATCCGGACGTCGGCCAGCTCTATGTAGTAGGCGCCGGCCTGCTTGACCAGCAGCGCGTCAAAAAAGTTCATCTGGGGCGTGCCGATGAAGCTGGCCACAAACAGGTTCGCGGGATGATCGAACACCTCCCGGGGGGTGCCCGCCTGCTGGATGCGGCCGTCCTTCATGATGACCACCCAGTCGCCCAGGGCCATGGCCTCGCTCTGGTCATGGGTGACGTAGAGGAAAGCGGCGCGGGTGCGCTGGCGCAGTCTGCTCAGCTCGGCGCGCATCTGGGCGCGCAGCCCGGCGTCCAGGTTGGACAGGGGTTCGTCCATCAGGAATAGCTGGGGATCCTGGACGATGGCCCGGCCCAGGGCCGCCCGCTGGCGCTGGCCGCCGGACAGGGCCGCCGGCTTGCGGGCCAGGCAGGGGGTGATGCCCAGCAGGTCGGCGGCCCGCTTGACCCGGCGGTTGATCTCGTGGGGAGGCAGCCTGTGCCGTTTCAGGGCAAAGGCCATGTTGTCGTATACCGTCATGTGGGGGTGGAAGGCGCAGCTTGGAAAGACCGTGGCGACGTCCCTGGCCTGGGGCTCCACGCGGTTCATCAGCTGCCCGCCGATGTACAGCTGGCCTGAGGAGATCTCCTCCAGGCCCGCCACCATGCGCAGGAGGGTGGACTTGCCGCACCCGGAGGGGCCCACTAAGACGACAAACTGACGATCATCCACCTCCAGGTTGAAGTCGCGCACAGCGACAACTCCGCCGTCATAGACCTTGGTGATGCCCTTCAGGTTCACACTTGCCATAGGCGTGGGCCGTGGCCGGACTGCCTGGGCAAGCCCGGTCTCGCCGCCCGGGGCTGTCCCGGGGACCTTACGGCAACTCTCCGCATTGCCGCACCGCCGGCCGGCGGGACGTTCCTCCTTTTTCGTTCCCGTCCGGGTTATGGGAAGGACCCAGGGGGAGTAACCCGGACGGGTGGATTGTAGCGGGTGGGCCGGTTGGCTGGCAGCGCGGCCAGGCCGCCTGGAGACGGAGTTTGTACGTTGTGCTGCTCTTTTTCCACAAAAATCGCCATGGGATAGATCAGATTGTCTATAATATAACACGGGAAGCGGGGGCAGGTCAACCGGGAACTGCCCGATTGGGCGGTCTGAAAAGGGGATGGGCAGGAAAAAAGGGTCGCATTTCCTGTGCCGGTGTGCTATAATCGTCAAGCGGTTCCGGCCGGAGGCCGGAGCGCCAGCGCGCAAGCAGCACAGAGAAAAGAGGACAAGACCCGTGGAGAAAAAACGCTTTGGGGACCGGCGCGACGGGCGCCGGGTGCGGGATCTGGATGGGATGCACGCGGTGATGCCCCATCTGATGCCCAAGCGGGCGGACGCGGAGGTGTACCTATCGGCGAAGATGGACGTCACCGCCGCGCTGGCCTATCTGGAGGAGAAGAACGCGGGGGCGGGAGAGACCCGGGCCACCCTGTTCCATTGCTTTCTCATGGCGGTGGCCAAGACGGTGTGGATGCGCCCGCTGCTCAACCGGTTTGTGTCGGGGCGGCGGGTCTACCAGCGGGATGAGATCACCCTGGGCTTTGTGGTCAAGCGCCGCTTTGAGGATCACAGCGAGGAGAGCCTGATGGTGACCGCCGCCCGGGAGGACTGGACCCTGTCCCAGGTGACCGAGCTGGTGGCGGGCAAGGCGGGACAAGTCCGGGGTCAGGCCCGCTTTGGGGTGGACGGCGCGCTCAACACTGTGGGGCGGCTGCCCCGCTGGCTGACGATGTTCATCGTGTGGGGCTACCGCACCCTGGACTTCTTCGGGCGGGTGCCCCGGGCCCTGGCCGCGGAGGACCCCAACTACGCCACCGTGTTCTTCAGCAACCTGGGCTCCATCCAGAGCCCTGCGGTGTACCATCACCTGAACAACCACGGCACCAACTCCATCATGGTGACCATCGGCACCATTCACAAGGAGGAGCTGCTGCAAGCGGACGGCAGCCGGGTAGTGCGGGACGTGGTGGACGTGGGGGTCACGCTGGATGAGCGGATCGCGGACGGGTTCTACTTTGGCCGCTCTTGGAAGATCGTCCAGCGCCTGCTGTCCCAGCCCGAGCTGCTGGACCGCCCTTTGAAGGAGGAAATGGACCTTGTCGATTAAAAAGCACACCGAGGTTAAGACGCCTTGGCTGACCGCCCGGGGGGAGACGCCCGCCCACCTGGAATATTTCGGGGGCACCATGTACCAGGCGGTGGAGGCGTGCGCCCAGCGGTATCCCGACCAAACGGCCTACCTGTTTATGGGCAAAAAGACCAGCTACCGGGTGATGATGCAGCAGATCGACCTGTGCGCCCGGGCGCTGAAGGCCATTGGGGTGCGCCCCGGCGACCGGGTGACGGTGGCGCTGCCCAACTGCCCCCAGGCGGTGAGCGTGTTCTACGCCATCAACCTGGTGGGGGCGGTGGCCAACATGATCCACCCCCTGTCCAGCCAGCGGGAGATCGAGTTCTTCCTGAAGGAGTCGGGCTCGATTTTTGCCATTACCCTGGACCAGTTCTACCACAAGTTTGAGGCCATCCGACAGAATGTGAACCTGGACAACATCGTGCTGGCCTCCATCCAGGACGCGCTGTCCACCCCCATCAAGGCCGGCTATATGCTCACCGAGGGCCGCAAGCTGAAAAAGATCCCCAAGGACGCGCCTGTCCTGCGGTGGAACGAGTTCCTGGGCCGGGGTCGGGCCTACCATTGGCACTACCGGGCCCAGCGGCGGGCGGACGACGTGGCCGTCATCCTGTACTCAGGGGGGACCACGGGAACCACCAAGGGCATCCTGCTCACCAGCCTGAACTTCAACGCTTTGGGGGCCCAGGTGATCGCCACCAACCCCATGTTCCGCCCGGGGGACAAGATGCTGGCGGTGATGCCGGTGTTCCACGGCTTTGGCCTGGGCATCTGCATCCACACCATGCTGGTCAACGGCGGCTGCTGCATCCTGGTGCCCCGGTTCACCGCGGCCAGCTATGCCAAGCTGCTGCTCAAGCACCGGTGCAACTTCATCGCCGGTGTGCCCACCCTGTACGAGGCGCTACTGCGTCTGCCCGCGATGAAGCGGGCCGACCTGAGCTGCCTGAAGGGGGTGTTCTCCGGGGGAGACTCCCTGTCGGTGGAGCTGAAGAAGCGGCTGGACAAGTTCCTGTTCGACCACAACGCCGCCACCCAGGTGCGGGAGGGTTACGGCCTGACCGAATGCGTTACCGCCTCCTGCCTGACTCCCTATCACCAGGCTCGGGAGGGCTCCATCGGCATCCCCTTCCCCGACACCTACTACAAGATCGTGGAGCCGGGCACCCAGCGGGAGGTGCCCTATGGGCAGGACGGGGAGATCTGCCTGTCCGGGCCCACGGTGATGAAGGGCTACCTCAACCACCCAGAGGAGACGGCCCAGACCCTCCAGACCCATCCCGACGGGCTGACCTGGGTGCACACAGGGGATCTGGGATGGATGGACGAGGACGGCTTTATCTACTTCCGGCAGCGCATCAAGCGCATGATTGTCACCAGCGGCTACAATGTCTACCCTTCCCAGTTGGAGAACATCTTCGACGCCCACGAGTTGGTGCAGATGAGCTGTGTGATCGGGGTACCTGACGCGCTGAAGGTGCAGAAGGTCAAGGCCTTTATCATGCTCAAGCCGGGCGTACCCGCCGATGAGCGGACCAAGCAGACCCTGATGGCCTATGCTCGGGAGAACATCGCCAAGTACGCCCTGCCCTATGACATCGAGTTTCGGGCCGAGCTGCCCAAGACGCTGGTGGGCAAGGTGGCCTACCGCCAGCTGGAGGAGGAAGAGCAATCCAAGCTGGAGCCGGCGGGGGCTGCGCAGTGAGCACCCTACCGCTTCGAGAGCAGATCATTGATGAAAGGCACGCCACGGCCCGACACGGTGGCTGTCATGAGTCGAAAGGGCCCCGCGGCTGATGCCGCGGGGCCCTTTGCTGCCTATCGGAACACCCGGTTGAAATCCCGGGGCAGCTTGGCGGTGAAGCGCATCTCCCGGCCGGTGACCGGGTGGCGGAAGGCCAGCTCGTGGGCGTGCAGGCACAGCCGGCCGATGGGGTTGGTGGCCGCGCCGTACTGCTTGTCCCCGGCGATGGGGCAGCCCAGATCCTTCATGTGAACCCGGATCTGGTTCTTCCGCCCGGTGTCGATGGAAAGCTCCAGAAGGCTGTACCCGTTGCCGGCGCGTTTCACCTCATAGTTGGTGATGGCCTGCTTGGCCCCAGGCCCCGGCTGGCCGGAGAAGCTCAGGTGGGTGCGGGTCTCCACCAGGAAGGAGCGCACGGTGTCCCGGTCCCGGGGGGGCCGGCCCTCCACCACCGCCTGGTAGCCCCGGCGCAGGATGATCTCGTTCCAGCGGGACTGGAACAGGGCCTTGGTCTCCGGGTCCCGGGCGAACATCAGCACCCCAGAGGTGTCCCGGTCCAGCCGGTGGAGCACAAAGACCCGGTTGTCAATGTGCTGGCTTTTCACATAGTCGGTCACCGCCCGATAGGCGGTGCGCCGTCGCTCGGTTTGAGTGGCCACGGTGAGCAGCTTGGCGGGTTTGTTGACCACGATGAGCCCCTCGTCCTCATAGAGCAGGGGGAAGGGGAGCGCGCCGCTGCGGGGGCCGGGGGCGGACAGGATGGTGACCACCTGGCCGGGGGCCAGGGGGGTGTCAAACTGGGAGGTGGGCCGCCCGTCCACGGCCACAAGGCGGCGGGCCAACAGGGACTTGACGTTGTTCCGGCTCTTGCCGGTCAACGACTCCAGCAGGAAGGGCAGCAGGGTGGCGGGCTGGGTCACGGGAAAGTCCCGGGCCGACCGCCGACTGGGGTGGGAGGCGCTGCTTTGGGCCATGGTGGGAAACCCCCTTTGGGTGAAAAATCTGGGGTAGGTCCCGTCCAGTTTATCACGGGGCGGAGGAAAAGTCCACGGGAAATCGAGTGGGACAGGCAAGTGCGGGCCGGTGAGCTCATAGGCTTTGCAGAGGTGATGGCGGTGGCGGGGAAAGAAGGATGGTTGGCCCGGGCCTCCCGGATGCTGGACCTGCCGGGGGATGTGGTGGCGGGGCTGCCCCGGATCGAGCTGATTGGAAGCGGGGAGCTGCGCATGGAGCAGCACCGGGGGATCCTGGCCTATGGCCCGGAGGAGATTCACATCTCCGGGGGCAAGCTGGTGATCCGGGTCCGGGGAAGCGGCCTGGAGCTGCGGGCCATGGACCCCACCCAGCTGCTGATCACCGGGCAGATTACCGCGGTGGAGCTGGGCTGACCGCCCCGCCGCAGTGGCCCTGGGCGGGCGGGGGCTATACAGCCGGCGCCCGGGACAGGGCGGAAGGGGGCGGGCATGAAGAAACTCATCAATCTGCTGCGGGGCTATGCCCAGGTGCGGGTGAGCGGCGCCTTTCCCGAGCGGCTTTTGAACCTGTGCGGCCAGTACAGGCTGCCCTTCTGGCGGCTGAGCTGGCAGGACGAGACCAGCTTCACCTTCCGGGTCCCCCTGGGGGCATTGGGTCGGCTGGAGCAGCTGGCGGAGCGATCCATGTGCCAGACCCAGGTGCTGGCCCGGCGGGGGGGCGGCGCTGCGGCGCGCAGTCTGCGCCGGCGGTGGGGATTTCTGCTGGGGCTGGCCATCTGCCTGGCGGCGGTGAGCGTGCTGTCCCGCTTTTTGCTGGTGGTAGAGGTCACCGGGAACGAGACGGTGCCCACGGCCATCATCCTGGCCGAGCTGGAGCGGCTGGGGGTGCGCCCGGGGGCCTACGGCCCCGGGATCGACAGCAGGGCGGTGGCCAACCAGGCGCTGATCCAGCTGCCCCAGCTGTCCTTCCTGTCCATCAACATCCGGGGGAGCCGGGCGCAGGTGCAGGTGCAGGAGGCGGTGCGCCCCCCGGAGCTGCTGGACGAGACCACTCCCGCCGACGTGGTGGCCGACGCGGACGGCATCATCCTGGACATCCAGGCCAGCGCCGGCCGGGCCATGTTCTCAGAGGGGGACATTGTGACCCAGGGGGAGGTGCTCATCTCCGGGGAGCTGGATCTGCGCGAGCCGGAGGGCAGCCAGGTGGACATGGGCAAGCTGCTGGTGCGGGCGGCGGGCACCGTCACCGCCCGGACCTGGCGCACCCTGGAGGAAACCATCCCCCTGACCACCCTGGAAAAGACCTACACCGGCCGGGAGACAACCCTGTATTCCCTCCAGCTTTTGTGGGGGCAGGTGGATTTTTTTCAAAACAGTAGCATTTCCGGACAGATGTATGATAAAATAACCCAGACGGGCCGTCTCGCCCTGTTTGGACGCGACCTCCCCCTGGGGCTGAGCACCACCACCCTGCGGGAGTACACGCTGACGGAGGGGACGCTGGACCAGGAGCAGGCGCAACAGCACCTGCAGGCGCTTCTGCTGGCCCGGCTGGAGGAGATCCTGGCGGATCGGGAGGGGAAGGTGCTGCGCACGGACTTTGTCGCCCGCATCCAGGACGGGAAGCTCACCGTCACCCTGCTGGCCGAGTGCGAGGAGGAGATCGGCACCAGCGTGGAGCGCCAGGGGGAGACCGGCCGGGTCTACGGCGAGGGGTCCCAACCGGAAGCGGGGGCGTGAGAGGCCGGCCCGGGCCGCTTACAAAGGAGAAGGTTGCGCATGACAGAACAGTCCATCAGCATCGAACGTATGGAGCAGGCCGTCAACCTATTCGGCCTGTTTGACGAGAATATCCGCCTGATCGAGCAGGAGCTGGACGTGACGGTGACCAACCGGGAGTCCAACCTGAAGATCGCGGGGGAGGGGGAGAACGTGATGCTGGCGGTGAAGGCCATCCAGGGCCTGCTCTCCCTGTCGGCCAAGGGGGAGAGCATCGGCCAGCAGAACGTGCGCTATATCATTGAGCTGGTGCGCACGGGCAATGAGGGCAAGATCGCCCAGCTGGCGGGGGACGTGGTGTGCGTCACCGCCAAGGGCAAGCCCATCAAGGCCAAGACCATCGGCCAGCGCCGGTATGTGGAGGCCATCAAGGCCAATACGGTCACCCTGGGGGTGGGCCCCGCGGGCACCGGCAAGACCTACCTGGCGGTGGCCGCGGCGGTGGCCGCCTTCCGGGAGAAACAGATCAACCGCATCATCCTCACCCGTCCTGCCGTGGAGGCGGGGGAGCGGCTGGGCTTTCTGCCGGGGGACTTGCAGTCCAAGGTGGACCCCTACCTGCGACCGCTGTACGATGCGCTGTTTGACCTGCTGGGGGCGGAGACCTACCAGAAGTACCTGGAGCGGGGCAACATTGAGGTGGCTCCCCTGGCCTATATGCGGGGCCGCACCCTGGACGACAGTTTCATCATCCTAGACGAGGCCCAGAACACCAGCCGGGAACAGATGAAGATGTTCCTGACCCGACTGGGGTTTGGCTCCAAGATCGTCATCACCGGCGACATCACCCAGATTGACCTGCCGGCGGACAAGGTGTCCGGTCTGCGGGAGGCCATGCGGGTGCTCAAGGGGGTGCAGGACATCTCCATCTGCCAGCTCACCGGGGCGGACGTGGTGCGCCACGTCATCGTGCAGCGTATCATCCAGGCCTATGAGGAGGACGAGAAGCGCCGCGCGGCCAAGCGGGACAAGCGGTGAGGACGACGGGTGAGGGGGACAGAGGATGGAGCATCAGATTCTCATCGACAGCACGGTGGCCGGGGCGGAGGGCTATGTCCGGCTGCTGCGGCAGGTGATCCCTCAGGCTCTGGCGGCGCAGGGGGTGGACTTTCCCTGCGAGGTGGACGTGCTGCTCACCGACGAGGCGGGTATCCAGGCCATCAACCGGGCGCAGCGGGGGATGGACCGGCCCACCGACGTGCTCAGCTTTCCCGCCTTTTCGCTGACCCCCGGTGCCCTCCCGGGGCCGGAGGCGGCCGACCCGGCCACCGGGCTGGTCCCTCTGGGGGATATGGTGATCTGCCTGGATCGGGTGAAGACCCAAGGGGAGGAATACGGTCATGGGCCGGAGCGGGAGGCGGCCTACCTGGCGGTCCACTCGGTGCTCCACCTGCTGGGATACGACCATGTGGACGAGGGGCCGGACAAGGCCCGGATGCGGGAGCGGGAGGAGGCCATTCTGGCCATTCTGGGACTGTCCCGGTAAAGGCCGGGGGAAAGGAGAAAGGGTATGAAACGAAGGGTGAGTGGTCTGGTGGTGGGTGTGCTATGTGCCACATTGCTGGCGGGGTGCTGGGCTGATCCGGCGCACAGCCCATCCCCATCGGTTGATCTGGAGACAGCTCCGGCCACCGAGCAGACGGAGCAGACGGCTCCCACCGTCCCGTCCGCCGGGCAGGCGAGCGACGGGGTGGCGCCGGGACAGAGCGATCCTGCCCCGACGGGGACGGCCGACATCCCGGTCCCGGGGGACCAGGCGTCCCGCTTTTCCGCCCTTGCGGGGGAGAGCGTGTTGGGGCTGGTGCTGCTGGAGCCCACCCAGGAGGAGCTGGAGCTGGCCGGTCAGGTGCAGGAGGTGTTCCCGCCCCAGCAGTACGGGGAGCGGATGCTTATTGTCCCCCGGCTGCCCGGCAGCAGCGTGATTATTCAGCAGCTCAATTATGACTCAGAGGGCGGGCTGACCGGCGCGCAGGAGATCTGGCGGGCCCAGGGCCAGCCCGAGGCGGTGCTGCTTCAGCAGGATGTCCCGGAGGGGTACCCCACCCTGCGGGTGGTCATCCAGTCCGGAGCGCATACCGGCAGCTATGAGGTGGCCTACTACGGCCGGGGGGACGGTCGGCGGGACTTCTATGTCTGGATGGACCGGGCGGCCTGAGCGCCCGGCGGGATACGGGAAAGGGGAGGAACACGCCATGTCGGAGATCAAGCGATGCGGCATCATCAGCCTGGTGGGCCGGCCCAATGTGGGCAAATCTACCCTGGTCAACACCCTGGTGGGGGAGAAGGTGGCCATCGTCTCCCCCAAGCCGCAGACCACCCGCAACCGGATCTGCGCCATCCTCAACCGGGGGGAGAGCCAGTTTGTGTTTCTGGACACCCCGGGGCTGCACCGGGCCCGCACCCGCCTGGGGGACTATATGGTGAAGGTGGCCCGGCAGTCGGTGGCCAACGTGGACGGGGTGCTGCTGCTGGTGGAGCCGGTGGACGCCATCAGCCCTGCGGAGGAGGAACTTATCGGGCGCATCCGGGCCCTGGGCGCGCCGGCGGCGCTGGTCATCAACAAGATCGACACGGTGGACAAACCGGCGCTGCTGGCGGTCATGGCCCGGTATGGCCAGGCCCACGACTGGGCGGCGGTGGTGCCCATCTGCGCCCGCACCGGGGAGGGGGTGGAGACACTGCTGGCGGAGATCGCCCCCTGGCTGCCCCAGGGGCCCCAGCTGTTCCCCGACGGGATGACCACCGACCAGCCCGAGCGGCAGGTCATGGCTGAGATCGTCCGGGAGAAGCTGCTGGGCAACCTGGACCAGGAGGTCCCCCACGGCACCGCCGTGGAGGTGACGAAATTTTCCCAGCGGGACAACGACATCATTGACTGCCATGTGACCATTTACTGCGAAAAGGCCTCCCACAAGGGCATCCTCATCGGCAAGAAAGGGGCCATGCTCAAAAAAATCTCCACCCAGGCCCGGGAGGACATGGAGGCCTTCATGGGGGCCAAGGTCTACCTGGAGACCTGGGTGAAGGTGAAGGAGCATTGGCGGGATCAGCCGGGGGCCATTCAAAATTTCGGCTACACAGACGACTGACGGGCCGCCGCCCCACAGAATTTGCCTCTCATAACCGGCCGCCGCCCGGGCCAAGCTAACCGCACAGGACAGCGAGGAGGTGCGGCGATGGAGGGCGGATGGGAATTGTTTTGGGCTACCGGTCTGCCCCAGGCGTGGCTGCTCAGCCGGCAGGGGAACCGCCCGGCTCCAGCGCCGGGCAATGCCAAGACAGGGGACGAGGGGCGCCAGGACGGACAGCGGACATGAGGGGCGGGACGGCCGGTGGTCGCCCGCCCTGCCGGCAGGCCATCACGGATCTCAAGATAGGAAGCGCTACATATGCACCTGACCACCAACGCCCTTGTACTAAGGGAAGTGAACTACAAGGAGTCGGATAAGATCCTCACGGTGCTCACCCAGCAGGAGGGCAAGCTGACGGTGTCCGCCCGGGGCTGCCGCCGCAAGGGCAGCGCCATTGCTGCGGCCAGCCAGCTGCTGGTCTGGTCGGAGATGACCCTGTATGAGTACCGGGGGCGGTGGGCCCTACGGGAGGCGGCCACCCAGCGGCGCTTTGACGGGGTGCGCTCCGACCTGGACCGGCTGGCCCTGGCCAGCTATTTTGCCGAGGTGACCGAACTGCTGGCCGAGGAAGGCCAGCCCGAACCCGAGCTGCTCTCGCTGACGCTCAACTGCCTGCACGCCCTGGATCAGATGGATCTGCCTCTGGGGCAGGTCAAGACCGCCTTTGAGTGGCGGGCCATGGCCCTGGCGGGGTATGAGCCCCGGACGGAGGGGTGCGCGGTGTGCGGCCGGGCCAGGCCGGAGCGGCCCTGCCTCCAGCTGAGCCAGGGGGTGGTCCGGTGCGAGGGCTGCGGCGGGGCGTCGGGGGCCATGCCCTTGACGGACAGCGCTCTGACCGCCCTGCGCCACATGGTGGCCGGCAGCCCCAAGCGGCTGTTTGCCATCCGGACCGACCCAGTGTCCCTGGAGCGGCTGTGCGCTGCCTCGGAGGCTTACCTGCTTACCCAGATGGAGCGGGGCTTTCGCACGCTGGACTTTTATCAATCGCTGCGCCGGGCCGGCCTGGGCCCGGCCCGGCGGCCCCAGGGGGGAGAGGCGCATGACGCAACTGTTTGAAAAATCCATCCGCATCCTGGAGCTGCCCCGGGTGCTGGAACTGCTGGCCCAGGAGGCGGTGACCGAGCAGGGCAAGCAGCTTTGCCAGGCGGCCCGGCCCAGCCCCCACCGGGAGGAGGTGGCCCGCCTGCAGGGGCAGACGTCGGCGGCGTTCCAGCTGCTGGTGAAGGCGGGTGCGCCCAGCTTTGCCGGCGTGCGCCCGGTGGAGGCCGCCCTGGGCCGGGCAGACCGAGGGGGCAGCCTGAACACCCGGGAGCTGCTGGACATCGCCCAGGTACTGCGCTGTGCCCGGGCGGTGCGGGAGTATGGGGCGGGGCAGGCCGGGGCACAGACGGTGCTGGACGGGTACTTCCAAGCCCTCACCCCCAACCGCTTCCTGGAGGACAAGATCACCGGGGCCATCCTCAGCGAGGAGGAGATCGCCGACGGGGCCTCCCCGGAGCTGGCGGACATCCGCCGGCACATCCGGGTGGCGGCGGGGAAGGTGCGGGAGGTGCTCAACCGGCTGCTGGGCTCCAACCAGGCCAAGTACCTGCGGGAGTCCATCATCACCATGCGGGGGGGCCGGTATGTGGTGCCGGTGAAGAGCGAGCACAAGAACGACGTTCCCGGCCTGGTGCATGACGTGTCCGGTTCGGGCAGCACCTTCTTCATCGAGCCCATGGGGGTGGTCAACGCCAACAACGAGCTCAAGGAGCTGGAGCGCAAGGAGCAGAAGGAGATCGAGCGCATCCTGGCCGAGCTGAGCGCGGACTGCGCTGGGGCGGGCCAGGCCATCCAGGAGGATTACCGCACTCTGGTGGCCCTGGACGTGATCTTCGCCCGGGCCAAGCTCTCCTCCCAGATGGGGGGGATGGAGCCGGCGCTGGGGGACCACCTGGAGCTGCGCCGGGCCCGCCACCCGCTGCTGGAGACCAAGACGGCGGTGCGAAACGACCTGGGACTGGGCAAGGGGTTTGACACCCTGGTCATCACCGGCCCCAACACCGGGGGCAAGACGGTCACCCTAAAGACCATGGGCCTGCTCACCCTGATGGCCCAGTGCGGCCTGCACATCCCGGCGGGGGACGGATCGGTGGTCCGGGTGTGCTCGTCGGTGCTGGCGGACATCGGGGACGAGCAGTCCATCGACCAGTCCCTGTCCACCTTCTCCTCCCATATGGTGAATATCGTGGCCATCCTGGCCCAGGCGGACCGGGACAGCCTGATCCTGCTGGACGAACTGGGGGCGGGTACCGACCCGGTGGAGGGGGCGGCCCTGGCTGCGGCCATCATCGAGTCGCTCCGGGGGCTGGGGGCGGAGGTGGTCGCCACCACCCATTATGCCGAGCTGAAGGTGTATGCCATGTCCACTCCCGGGGTGGAGAACGCCTCCTGCGAGTTCGACGTGGAGACGCTGGCGCCCACCTACCGAGTACTCATCGGGGTGCCGGGCAAGTCCAACGCCTTTGCCATTTCCCGCCGACTGGGTCTGCCTGAGGCCATCCTCCAGAAGGCCGCGGCCCGGGTAGACGGGGAGAGCGCCCGGTTCGAGCAGGTGCTGGACCGACTGGAGGGCCAGCGGCAGGCCATGGAGCGGGAGCGGGAGCAGGCCGAGCGTCTGCGCCGGGAGATGGAGCGGGCCCGGGACCAGGCCCAGCAGTACCGCGACCAGATTGAGCGGGAGCGGGGCAGAGCGACCCAGAAGGCCCGGGCGGAGGCGGAGGCCATCCTCCGCCAGGCCCGGGAGACCGCCGACCAGACCTTCCGGGAGCTGAACGAGATGCGCCGCCGCCAGGAGCGGGAGGGGGTTGGAGCGGACGAGAACGAACGTCGGGCCGCCCTGCGCCGCCGGCTCAATGAGGTCCAGGGCGCCCTGGCCCAAGAGGGGGAGCGGCTGCCCCCGCCGCCCCCCACTCGCCCGGCGGAAGCCGGGGACACGGTGGAGCTGCGCAAAACCGGCACCCAGGCGGAGGTGACGGCGGTGAACAAGGACGGCACTTTGCAGCTCCAGGCGGGCATCCTCAAGCTCAAGGCTCGGCAGGAGGAGGTGCGGGTGCTGGAAGAGGTGACGGAGCAGAAGCGCCGCGCCCAGCAGCGGCGTCAGCAGCAGACCGCCCGGGTGGGGCGGGCTTTCCGGGCCGGGCCGGCCAAGGCGGAGCTGGACCTGCGGGGGATGATGGCAGACGAGGCGCTGGGGGCGGTGGACCTGTTTTTGGACAACGCCCTGCTGGGAAAGCTGGAGACGGTGACCATCATCCACGGCAAGGGCACCGGCGCGCTGCGCCGGGCGGTGCGGGAGCACCTGAAGGGCAGCGGTTATGTCAAGTCCTTCCGCCCCGGCGCCTACGGAGAGGGGGAGGACGGGGTGACGGTGGTGAGCCTGAAGTGACCGCCTTTCAGCCCCAGGGAAATGCCTCATGCTTTTGCCCAAAGGGCGGGTTACGATTTGTACAAAATGCTGTTGACGATATGTGGCAAATTTGATATGCTATGCCTATCAACATCTGGGGCGGTGCGTGGGAAGCGCGGTAGCCCAAGCGAGATTTGCGATGGAGGGAAATCGTTCATGTTTATGAAAGAAACCGTTGTCAATAACCAGGTTGGCCTGCACGCGCGCCCGGCCACCTTTTTCATTCAGAAGGCCAATGAGTTCAAAAGCTCCATCTGGGTGGAGAAGGATGAGCGCCGCGTCAATGCCAAGAGCCTGCTGGGCGTGCTTTCCCTGGGGATTGTAAAAGGTACCGCCATCAACCTGATCGCAGACGGCCCCGATGAGGAGGCTGCGGTGAACGCCCTGGTGGAGCTGATCAATTCCGACTTTTCCGAATAAGGGCAGATCCCGCTGAAAAGCGCCGCGGCCGCGGCGCTTTTTTTGTTGAGGGGCAGCCGTCGGGGCGCTGCGCGGGGTGGGGGCCATGGGGAATTGCGCATATGGACGGGGGGCCGCCCCTGAGGAGAGGAGGAGACTGGATTGACCTTTGAACAGCTGCGGGATAAGGCCCATGCCCTGCCCCTGAAACCAGGGGTGTATATCATGCAGAACGCCCAGAGCCAGGTCATCTATGTGGGCAAGGCCAAGGCGCTGAAAAACCGGGTGAGCCAGTACTTTCAGGATCAGTCCCGTCACAACGCCAAAACCCGGGCCATGGTGGCCCAGATCGACCATTTTGACGTCATCGTGGTACAGTCCGAGTTCGAGGCCCTGGTGCTGGAGTGCGCCCTGATCAAGCGGCATATGCCCCGGTACAACATCCTGCTCAAGGACAGCAAGGGCTACCCCTATATCCGCCTGTCCGTGGGGGAGGCGTATCCCAGGTTCTCCCTGGCGGCCCGGACGGCGGAGGACGGGGCCCGCTACTTCGGCCCCTATGGCAGCCGGAGGGCCAGCCAGGGGATCATCGACGCGCTGCGCCAGGCCCTGCGTCTGCCCTCCTGTCACCTGAGGTTTCCCCGGGACATTGGGAAGGAGCGGCCCTGCCTGAACTACCATATGGGGGTGTGCGAGGGCTACTGCCGGCCTGAGATGGATCAGAGCCAGTACCGCCGCTCCATCGACCAGGCGGTGGCGCTGCTGGAGGGCAAGCTGGACGAGGTGGTAGACGAGCTGACTGGGGAGATGGACCAGGCGGCCCAGGCGCTGAACTTCGAGCGGGCGGCCCAGCTGCGCGACCGCGTCCGGGCCATCCAGATGCTGGGCAAGCGGCAGAAGGCGGTGGCCGGTTCCCTGGCGGACACCGATGTGGTGGGCTACTGGAAGGGGGAGGCTAAAAGCTGCTTTGTGGTGCTGCACTATATGGGCGGGGAGCTGGCGGCCAAGGACTGGGAGTTGCTGCCCGCGCCCATGGAGGAGGACGAGCGGGCCACCGTGTCCACCCTGACGGCTCAGTACTACGGCGGTCGGGGCAGCCTGCCCCGGCAGATCCTGCTGCCCTGTGAGATCGACGAGCGGGAGGAGCTGGCCCGGATGCTCACCGAGGCGGTGGGCCGCCGGGTGGAGGTGCTCACCCCCCGGCGGGGGGCCAAGGTGGAGCTGGTGCGGATGGCCAACGAGAACGCCCGGGAGGAGACCCTGCGGGCCACCACCGCGGAGGAGCGCCGCTCCAAGCTAACCCAGATCCTGGGGGCCTTGCTGGGGCTGGAGCAGCCCCCCCACCGCATCGAGGCCTTCGACATCTCCAACACGGGCAGCTCGGACATTGTAGCGTCCATGACCGTGCACCTGGACGGCCGGCCGCTGAAGCGGGACTACCGCCACTTCAAGCTGAAGGGGTTGGCCCATGCCGATGACTACGCCTCCATGCGCCAGGTGGTGCGCCGCCGGTTCCAGCGCTACCTGGACGGGGACGAGAAGTTTGGCCAGCTGCCTGATCTGCTGCTCATCGACGGGGGTGCGGGCCAGGTGCGGGCGGCGCTGGCGGCCATGGAGGAGGCGGGCATCCGCCTGCCTGTCTACGGCATGGTGAAGGACAACCGGCACCGCACCCGGGCTCTGGAGTCGGCGGACGGCCGGGAGATTGGCCTGGCCCAGAACCAGGCGCTATTCGCCATGGTGGGGCGGATCCAGGAGGAGACCCACCGCTTTGCCATTGAGTTTCACCGCCAGCAGCAGGCCGGCCGGCTGCGGGGCTCCGCTCTGGACGAGGTGCCGGGGGTGGGCCCCACCCGGAAGGCGGCGCTGCTCAAGCACTTTAAGAGCGTCCGGGCGGTGGGGCGGGCCACGGTGGAGGAACTGGCCCAGGTGGTGCCCAAGCGCGCGGCCCAGGCCGTCTACGATCACTTCCATGGGAAGGGGGAGCAGGAGCCATGCGAGTCATCACAGGAAGCGCCCGGGGAAAGCGGCTGAGGGAGCTGCCGGGGATGGACACCCGTCCCACCGCCGCCCGGGTGAAGGAGGGACTGTTCAACGCCATCCAGTTTGATATCGAGGGGCGACGGGTGCTGGACCTGTTTGCCGGCACCGGCCAGCTGGGCATCGAGGCACTCAGCCGGGGGGCGGCCTTCTGCGACTTTGTGGACCGCGCCCCGGCGGCCTTGGAGCTGGCCCGGGCCAACGCGGCCGCCTGCGGCCTGGCGGGGCGAGCGGCCTTCCATCGGCAGGACTTTGCCGCCTTCCTGGCCGGGGCGGGGGAGCGGTACGGGCTGGTCTTTCTGGACCCCCCTTACGCCTCCGGGGACCTGGAGCGGGCGCTGGAGCGCATCGCAGAGATTGACATTGTGACGGGAAATGGTATAATAGTGTGCGAAAGTCCGGCCGACTGCCTGCTGCCGGAGCTGCCCGCCCCCTATGAAAAGGGACGGGATTACCGCTATGGGAAGATCAAGCTGACTGTGTACCGCAGGAGCGTGTGAGAGATGAGACGAGCGATTTATCCCGGCAGCTTTGACCCGGTGACGCTGGGCCACTTGAACGTCATCAAGCGGGCCGCGGCCATGTTCGACGAGCTGATTGTGTGCGTGAGCGTCAACTCCAGCAAGCCCAGCGGCCTGTTTACCCCCCAAGAGCGGGTGGAGCTGCTGCGCCGGGTGACGGAGGGGCTGGCCGGTGTGCGGGTGGACTGTTGGGACGGGTTGGTAGCGGACTACGCCCGGCGCAACCAGGCCAGGGTGCTGGTCAAGGGGCTGCGGGCGGTGTCCGACTATGAGTCGGAGATCCAGATGGCCATGCTCAACACCAAGCTGTATTCCAGGTTGGACACAGTATTTCTGTACACCAGCCCGAAGTATGCCTACCTGAGCTCCACCGTGGTCAAGGAAATGGCCCGGTATGGATCAGATCTGTCTGATTTGGTGCCCCGACAGATCATTGAAGATGTGGAACAGAAGGTCAGGGGCGCCCAGGAAAGGACGTGATGAGAGATGGCAACGGCTGTGGATGAACTGCTGGATATGCTGTTCGACATGATTGACGAGGCGAAAAACGCGCCGTTGAGCAGCGAGAAGTGCATCATCGAGCGGGACAAGGCCCTGGACCTGATCGAGGACATCAAGGCCCAGTTCCCGGTGGAGCTGGCTGAGGCCAAGAAGGTGCTCAGCGCCCGGGGCGAGTACCTGGCAAGCGCCAAGCGGGACGCGGATGAGATCCGCAAGCGGGCGGAGGTGGAGGCCGGCCAGCGGGTGGATGAGTCCCAGGTGACCAGTCAGGCCCGCCAGAGGGCAAACGAGATGATTGCCCAGGCCGAGCAGAAGGCCAAGCAGGTGCGCCGGGCGGCCAACGAGTACTGTGAGGACGTGCTGCGCCGCACGGAAGAGGCGTTGGCCGACGCCCACTCGGAGATGCGCCAGGTACATACCCGGTTCCGCGCGGCCATGGGCGCGGCCGGGAGCGCCGCCGCCGGGAGCAGTCGGATGTACGACGCCGAGGCGGACGAGAGCTGAACCATCAGAGGCGGCAAGCGCCGGTACAGCCAGGAGCTGTACCGGCGCTTTTTTTGCGCCCGTTGGGGAAAACACAAGATCTCGTGTTCGGGGGATCTGCCTGATCTCAGAACGTGTGGTGGAAGGGGCATAGACGGGGAAAAGATCGAACTGGTGTTTGAGTGAGAAAAGACAGAAAAACTTTGCATTTTCAGGCGTTTTGCCCGAAAAAAGTGCTTGCCTTTTTGATGGGCAGGCTGTATACTAAGACTGTCATTGGAGTGAATTGGAGTAAAATAGTTTAATATTGGAGTAGAATGGAGGAAGAGACAGATGACCGGGACCTATGAGCACAGCATTGATCATGCCGGTCGTCTGATCGTGCCCTCCAAGCTCCGGGAGGAGTTGGGCTCCACCTTCTACCTCTCCGTAGGGGTCAAGGAGAACCTGACCCTCTACCCCCTGGCCGCCTGGAACAAGCTGCAGGAACGGGTGGCCGGGCTGACCACAGCCCAGGCCGCTTCCATGGATGTGTTCTTCGCCTCGGCTCAGCTGTGCGAGGCGGACAAGCAGTGGCGCTTCCAGGTGCCCGCCTATCTGAAGGACTACGCCAAGATCGACCGGGATGTGGTCATCACCGGCAACAACGATCGAGCCCAGATCTGGAGCGCGGACAACTGGAAGGCCAAGGCCCAGCAGCAGCTCAATCCGGAGACCATCTCCGCGCTGCTGGAGGGGCTGGGGATCTGAGATGGACTACGACCACAAGCCAGTCCTGCTCCAGGAATGCCTGGAGGGATTGAAGCTCCGACCCGACGGGGTCTATGTGGACGGCACCCTGGGCCGGGCAGGCCACAGCCGGGCCATCGCCGCCCAGCTGACCTGCGGGCGGCTGATCTGTATCGACCGGGACCGGGAGGCCCTGACGGCGGGGGAACAGCGGCTGGCAGACTACCGGGAGCGTGTGGAGCTGGTGCACGGCAACTTTGGGGACGTGGCCGCCATCCTGGCCAAGCTGGGGGTGGCTGAGGTGGATGGGATGCTCTTTGATTTGGGCGTGTCCTCCCCCCAGCTGGACGACGGCGGCCGGGGCTTCTCCTACCTGCAAGACGCCCCGCTGGATATGCGGATGGATCAGTCCGCGCCCCTCACCGCCTATGAGGTGGTAAACGGCTGGAGCCGGGACAGACTAAAAGAGATCCTCTGGCAGTATGGGGAGGAGCGGTATGCGGGGCTGATTGCCGGAGCCATCGACCGGGCCAGGGGACAGGCTCCCATCCAGACTACAGGACAGTTGGCCCAGCTGGTCAGCCAGGTCATGCCGGCCAAGGCCCGGCGGGAGAAGCAGCACCCGGCCAAGCGCACCTTCCAGGCCATCCGGATCGCGGTGAACGACGAGTTGGGAGAGGTGGAGCGGATGCTGGCCAGCGCCCTGGATCTGCTGCGCCCGGGAGGCCGGCTGGCGGTGATCAGCTTCCACTCCCTGGAGGACAGGCTGGTCAAAACCACCTTTGCCCAATGGGCGAAGGGATGCACCTGCCCGCCGGATTTTCCGGTGTGCGTGTGCGGCAAGCAGCCCCGGGTCACCTTGATCGGCAAGCGGCCGATGACGGCGGGGGCGGCGGAATTGGCGGAAAACCCGCGGGCACGCAGCGCCAAGCTGCGCGTGGCGGAGAAACGATAGGCGCCCAATTGGGCGCGGGGCGGGGGAACCAGGTCGCCCCCCATACAATCCCTTCAAAGGAGCGGTGTCACCATGGCAGCGTCAAACCAGCGCAGGACAAGACGATACAGCACATACGGCAATGTGGCCTACCAGCTTCAGCCGGAGCGGGACGACCCCCGCCGCGCCGTCCAGCGGCCCGGCCGGGATACCCAGCGGGTCCCCAAGCCCCGGGTGCAGCCCGGGGCCACGCCGGTCTCCCGGCCCCAGGTGGAGGTGCGGCCCCAAGGGGCGGTGTCCCTCTTTGCCATCGTGGGGTTTCTGGCCGTGGCGGCGTGCGCGCTGCTGTTGGTGATGACCAGCGCCCGCCTGGCGGTGGTCCGGGACGAGACAGTGGAGCTGCGCACGGCCCTGACGGAGCTGGAGGACGAGGCGCGGAGCCTGCGCACCGAGTATGAGATGGCCTTTGACCTGGCGGAGATCGAGCGGCAGATGACGGCGGACGGCTCCATGGTGAAGGCCAACCCCAGCCAGACGGTGTACCTGGATCTGTCGGAGCGGGACAACGTGGTCTACTACGAGGCGGCCCAGGAGGGGATCGTCGGCCTGATCCGGCGCACCGAGGAGTTCCTGGCCGGCCTGCTGGCATAATCCGGGCTGGGCCGGACATAGACTGTACTGCCAAAGGGACCGAATATCAAAACACACGGGGGGCGTAAGAAGATACCGGATTCTTACGCCCCCCTCCAGCAACTGACGGGTCTTCCGCCCCGTCCCCTCATCGGAAAAGGAGCGACCAGATGCGCAAGAAAATCCCAGAACCCAGCCGCCCGTCCGGCAAAAGCAACCGCAGCCTGTTCCGGCGCACCATTGTCCTCATGGCGCTGCTGGGGGTGGCGTTCTTCCTCCCGATGGTGGCCCAGCTCTGGAAGCTGCAGATCACCCAGCACGACTACTGGCAGCAGCGGGCGGCCAACCAGCAGACCATGGATGTGGAGGTGGACTCCGGGCGGGGCACCATCTATGACAGCCAGGGGGAGGTGCTGGCCATCTCCGCCACCACCTACAACCTGATCCTCTCCCCGGCGGATCTGACACGGAACGTGGACGCGCTGGCTGAGAACAGCGACCGGCTGCAGGATGAGGCCGGCCGGGCGGATCCGGAGAAGGTGCAGGCGCTGCTGGACGAGACCAGGCAGAATGTGGCTCAGTTTCTGGCCGGGCTGCTGGGTCAGGACGAGGAACGCTTCCTGACCCGCTTGGAGCGGACCGACTCCTACTACGAACAGCTGGCCACTTACCTGGAAGAGGACGTGGCCGAGCAGGTGCGGGAGTTCATCGCCGGGTATGCCGAGCAGACGGGATGGAATGTGGGCATGTCCAGCATTCTCTACCTGGTGGAGACCGCCCAGCGCTACTATCCCCAGTCATCCACCGCCTCCCACATCCTGGGCTTCATCTCCGAGAACGAGGATAGCGGAGGGAAGCGGGTGGGCGCCCAGGGGCTGGAGGCGGCCTATCAGGACCTGCTCAGCGGCACCTCCGGCCTGGTGGTCACGGGCAGGACCGCCCTGGGCAGCGAGCTTTTGACCAGCTATGAGGAATATTTTGACGGTCAGAATGGGTATGATCTCCACCTGACCATCGACGCCAACATCCAGGCCATGGCCGAGCAGACTCTGGCCGAGGGGATCGAGACTTACGACGTGCAAAACGGAGGGTTTTGCCTGGTGATGGACCCATCCACCGGTGCGATCCTGGCCATGGCCAGTTCCCCAGATTTTGACCCCAACGACTACGACGCCATCATCACCCAGAGCCTGCAGGAGCAGTTGGACGCGGTGGCTGCCCAGTACGGAGCGGACAGCGAGGAGTATGCCCAGGCGTGGAGAGCGGCGTACAACAGCCAGCTGCTCAACAAGGCGGTGAGCTTCACCTACGAGCCCGGCTCCGTGTTCAAGCCCCTCACCGTGGCCATCGCCCTGGAGGAAGGGATCATCGATCCGGACGACCACTACTACTGCGGCGGTTCCAAGGTGGTGGGGGACCGGACGATTGGTTGTCACAACCGCAACGGCCATGGGGACCAGACGGTGACCCAGGCGCTGGAGAACTCCTGCAACGTGGCCCTGATGGACATCGGCGAGCAGATTGGCGCGGAGCTGATGTGGCAGTATTTTGAGGACTACGGCCTGAAGGACATCACCGGCATCGACCTGGCCGGAGAGGAGGACAGCATCTTCTGGGAGGAGGACACCTTCAAAGGCCCCTATGGGGCCCAGTCGGTGGCGGTGGCCTCCTTCGGCCAGACCTTCCGCATCACCCCCATCCAGATGATCCGCTCCTTTGCCAGCGTCATCAACGGCGGCCACCTGCTCACCCCCTACCTGGTGCAGTCGGTTACCGACGAGGACGGCAATACCGTGTACTACCACGAGACGCAGGAGGTGCGCCAGGTGATCAGCGAGACCACCTCGGCCACCATCCGGGGTATGCTGGAGAGCGTGGTGAGCAACGGCTCGGGCCATAACGCCTATATGGCTGGCTACCGCATTGCGGGCAAGACGGGCACCTCGGAAAAGATCGACGAGGACAGCGGCGACGTCATCTGCTCCTTCATGGGCTTTGCCCCGGTGGATAACCCCCAGGTGCTGGTGCTGCTGGCTTACGATTCGCCCCGGCGCTCCGCCCCCGGCTCCAATTATACAGCATCGGGCACCTACATCAGCGGGGGCAACATCACTGCGCCCATGGCCGGGCAGCTCATTGCGGACATTCTGGACTATCTGGATGTGGAGAAGCAGTACACCACCGAGGAGCTGGCCGGCAGTGACACGGCCATGATCCAGGTCACCGGCAACGAGCTGACCCGAGCCATCACCCGGCTGCAAGACCAGGGGCTGAATGCCCGCACGGTGGGCACCGGAAACACGGTCACCGCCCAGGTGCCAGCCGCAGGGGTGGTGATCCCCGGGGGATCCACTGTGATCCTTTACCTGGGTGATCAGGTGCCGGAGGAGCAGGTGGAGGTGCCAAACGTGACCGGGATGTCCCCCACCCGGGCCAAGGAGGCCTTGGAGGACCAGGGGCTGTTCCTGCGCTCCACCGGCGCGGCCAGCTACCAGGACGCCGGGGTGGAGGCCATCAGCCAGTCCATCCAGGCGGGCTCTTCGGTGGCCCCGGGCACCGTGGTGGAGGTGCAGTTTGCCAGCGCCGTGATCGACTATGCCGTCCAGAACGCATAGCGGGCCGGAGGCCATCGCGGTGGTGGGGGGCGGAGACACGTTGACGGCGGGGCTGCTGGGCGGACTCACCGGCTGCCCGGTGGAGCGGCTCACCCCCTGCCAGGCGGTGGCGGCGGCCCAGGAGGGGCGCCGGTACCGGGCGGTGGTGGTGGAGAACTTCGAACCCCGGGACCGGCGCAGCCTGTCGGGCTGTGCCGCCGCCCGCTGGGCGCTGTCCCAGCGGGCGCAGGTTACGGTGGTGGCGCTGGACGACCAGGAGGGCCGCCGGCTGGCCGCCGAGCTGCCCGGGCGGGTCTACGCCTATTCCGACGGTCGACCCCAGGCCGACCTGACGGCCAAGAACGTGTGCCTGCGGGCCGGACGGCTGGAGTTTGAGGCCCTGACGGACGGGGGGCTGACCCGGGTGCGGGTGCCCCTGGGGGACCGGCCCCGGCTATATGACCACCTGGCCGCCCTGGCCGGCGCGCTGGCGGTGGGGATACCGCTGGAGCGGGCGGCGCGGTTGTTGGAGCGACAGGAGTAGACAAAAGACATGAGATGGAGGTCATCCCTATGAGAATGGTATTGGCGGGCCTGCTGGCCTTCGCGGTCTCGGCGGTGGTGGGGCGGTTTCTCATCCCCGCCCTGCGGGCCATGAAGGCGGGGCAATCCATCAAGGAGATCGGGCCAAATTGGCACCGGTCCAAGCAGGGCACGCCCACCATGGGCGGGATCATGTTCATGGTGGCCTGCGGGGTGGCGGTGGCCGTCTTTGGCTGGCAAGACCTGGCGGCGGGGGACTGGTCGGCGCTGTCTGTACTGGCCCTGGCCCTGCTGTACGGGGCCATCGGCTTTGTGGACGACTACGCCAAGATCCGCAAGCGGGAGAACACCGGGCTGACCGCGGGATGGAAGTTTCTGCTACAGCTGGCGGTGGCCATCGCCTTCCTGGCCCTGCTGCGCCTGGGCGGGCACCTGTCCCCCAACCTGTACTTGCCCTTCATCAACCTGTCTGTGGGACTGCCCTGGGCGATGTATCTGGTCTTTGCCGCTTTCGTGGTGGTAGGTTGCGTCAACGCCGTCAACCTCACCGACGGCCTGGACGGCCTGGCCGGGTCGGTGACGCTGCCGGTGGCGGTGTTCTTCGCAGTGCTCTCCGCCTGGTGGGACCGGGGGGCGGTGGGGGTGTTCGCCGGGGCGCTGGCCGGTGGGATTCTGGGCTTCCTGCTCTACAACTTCCATCCGGCCAAGGTGTTCATGGGGGACACCGGCTCGCTGTTTCTGGGCGGGGCGGTGTGCGGCATGGCCTTTGCCCTGGACGTCCCCCTGGTACTGGTGCCGGTGGGCATCATCTACATTGTGGAGACCATGAGCGACATCTTACAGGTGGGCTACTTCAAGCTGACCCACGGCAAGCGGATCTTCCGCATGGCGCCCCTGCACCACCACCTGGAGCTGGGCGGATGGGGCGAGGTACGCATCGTGCTCACCTTCGCGGGCATCACCGTGGCCTTCTGCCTGCTGGCCTTTGTGGGCGTGATGTACCGCTACGGGATGTGAGCGTGGGAGAGACGGTGGATTGGGTACAATATAGAGCAGAAAATCCCCTGTGAGGAGGTGAGTGCCCTTGAGACGAAGGGCCAAACGGGATCTGACCGTGGAGCAGCAGCTGGCCAGGGGGCCCATCGATCTGCCCTTTCTGGCACTGGTGCTGCTGCTGACCATCATCGGGCTGGTCATGCTGCTGTCGGCCTCCTATGCCTCGGCCTACTATGACATAGAGGGGGAGACGGGGGGCAATCCCTATTACTACTTCCTGCGCCAGCTGACCTTTGCCGTGATCGGCCTGGTGGTCATGTTTGCCGTGACCAAGATCGACTACCAGTGGCTGCGCCTGTTGTCCATGCCGGCCATCTTTGCCTCGGTGGTGCTGCTGGTGCTGGTGCTCACCCCCCTGGGCCGGTCCGGAGGCGGGGCCCAGCGCTGGCTGAACCTGGGCATCCGCTTCCAGCCGCTGGAGGTGGCCAAGGTGTCCATCATCATGTTTTTCGCCGCCCGGCTGTCCAAGCGGAACGACCAGCTCAAAGGCCCGCCGAAAAAGTGGAACCGGCGCAGCTTGACCGGGCGTGCCGGGGCCTTCCTGGAACGGATCGGATTTCTGGAGCTGGTGCCCTACGGGGCCATCCTGCTGCTGGTGCTGTTCCTGCTCTACCAGCAGCCCCATATGTCGGGGATGATCCTGGTGCTACTGTCCGCCGCAGCGGTCCTGTTCGCCTCCGGCATCGGGCTGCACTGGTTCATCGGGGCGGCCGCCCTGACTGGTGGTGCGCTGTGGTTTCTCATCACCCAGACCGAGTACATGACGGCCCGCATCAACGTCTGGCTGGATCCGCTCAGCGATCTGCAAAACGGCGGCTACCAGCTCTGGCAGTCCCAGATTGCCATCGGCTCGGGCGGGCTGCTGGGGGTGGGGCTGGGCAACAGCCGGCAGAAGTATATGTTCCTGCCCGAGGAGCACAACGACTTCATCTTCGCCGTTGTCTGTGAGGAGCTGGGGCTGGTGGGGGCTTGCCTGATCATCACGCTGTTCGCCCTGCTCATCATCCGAGGGTTCTGGCTGGCCCTCCACGCCCGGGACCGATTCGGCACCCTGCTGATCGTGGGGCTGACCGCGCTGACCGCCGCCCAGACGCTGCTCAACCTGGGGGTGGTCACCGGTGCGCTGCCCACCACCGGCATCTCGCTGCCCTTCTTCAGCTACGGAGGCACCGCCCTGGTGGTGCAGCTGGCCTCCATGGGGGTGGTGCTGGGGGTATCAAGGCAGATTGTGGCGCCAAAAGCGGAGTAGGAGCGTGAGCGCGATGCGTGTGGTATTTACCTGCGGCGGCTCGGCGGGCCATGTGAACCCGGCCCTGGCGGTGGCCCAGATTTTTCAAGCGGAAGATCCCGGCTGCCAGATCTTGTTCATCGGGGCCGAGCGGGGGATGGAGCGGCGCCTGGTGGGCCAGGCGGGCTATCCCATCCGGACGGTGCGGGTATCCACCTTTGAGCGGGCCTGGGGGTGGAAGGTGCTGCGGCACAATCTGAAAAGCGCGGCGCAGGTGCCCGTGGGCCGGCGGCAGGCGGCCGCTATCCTGCGCCAGTTCCGGCCCGATCTGGTGGTGGGCACGGGAGGGTACGCCTCCTTTCCCGCGGTGCGGGAGGCGGCCCGGATGGGCATCCCCACCGCCATCCATGAGTCCAATGTCTCCCCGGGGCTGACCACCCGGGCGCTGGCGGACAAGGTGGACTTGGTCATGGTGGGGTTTCCCGAGGCGGCGGCCAGCTATCAGCGGGCCAAGCGGGTGGCGGTGACGGGCACCCCCGTGCGGGGGGAGTTCTTCACCTTGGATCGGGCCCAGGCCCGGCAGGCCCTGGGCCTGCCCGACAGCCAGCCCCTGGTGGTGTCCTTCTGGGGCTCCCAGGGGGCCGGGCACATGAGCGCCCACACGGTGGAGCTGGTGGAGCGCTGGGCCTCTGAGGGGCGCAGGTTCCACTACATCCACGCCGCGGGCCGGGACTATGACGAGATGCGCCAGGCGCTGGCGGCCCGGGGGGTGGAGGTGAGCGATCAGGAGGTGCGCCCCTACATCGACGATATGCCGGTGGTGATGGCGGCGGCAGACCTGGTCATCTGCCGGGCAGGGGCGTCCACCTTGGGGGAGCTCACCGCCCTGGGCAAGCCGGCCATCCTAGTGCCCTCCCCCTTTGTGGCGGCCAACCACCAGTACAAGAACGCCAAGGTGCTGGCTGACCGGGGGGGCGCGCTGCTGATGGAGGAGGCGGGGTGCACGGGGGAGAGGCTGTACCGCGCTGCTCTGGAGCTGCTGGCCGATGGCAGCCGCCGCGCGGCCATGGGCCGGGCGCTCCGGGCGCTGGCAACCCCGAACGCGGCCCAGGACATCCACCGGACCCTGCTGGAGCTACTGGGCCGGTGAGGGCCTGGCGGGGGTTGGGGAACGGGAACGGCCATTTCCACATAGGATGGAGGGATTTCATCCATGTGGGGAGGCTTTACCATGAGCGTACTGTACATCCGCGGGGGCAAGCCGCTGGAGGGGGAGCTCACCGTCCAGGGGGCCAAGAACAGCGTACTGCCCATTCTGGCCGCCTGCCTGCTGGCGGGCGGGCCGGTGGAGCTGGACAACTGCCCCCGGCTGACCGACGTGGCGGCGGCGTTGGGTATCCTGCGCCACTTGGGCTGCCAGGCTGGGCAGGAGGGACACGCCATCACCGTAGATCCCAGGGGGGCCGTGGGCAGCGCCATCTCTGAGGGACAAATGCGCTCCATGCGCTCGTCCATCATCTTCCTGGGCCCGCTGCTGGCCCGCACCGGGCAGGCCCGTCTTACCTATCCCGGCGGCTGCGAGCTGGGGGCCCGGCCCATCGACCTGCACCTGTCCGCCATCCGGGCCCTGGGCTGCCAGGTGACCGAGGACGCGGGGGGGATCTACTGCCGGGGCCGGCCCGTGGGGGGCGAGGTGTACCTGACTCTGCCCAGCGTAGGGGCCACGGAGAACGCCATGCTGTGCGCGGTGGGCGCCAGCGGAGACAGCACCATTGTCAACGCCGCCCGAGAGCCGGAGATCGTGGACCTGCAAGGTTTCCTCAATGCCCTGGGGGCTCGGGTGCGGGGGGCAGGCAGCGGAGTCATCACGGTGGAGGGAGGCCGCCGCCTGGGCGGTGGGCACTATACCGTCATGGGCGACCGGATCGTGGCGGCCACCCTGCTGGCCGGAGTGGCGGCCGCAGGAGGGCATGTGGTGCTGCGGGGGGTGGACTGGCGCAGCCTGGCCACGGTGCTGTCCGTTTTCCACCAGGCGGGCTGCCAGGTGGCCAGCGGGGAGGATCGCGTGGAGCTGACCCGGGACCCCAGCTGCCCCCTGCAAGCGGTGCGGGAAATTATACATACCGCCCCCTATCCCGGCTTTCCCACCGACGCCCAGGCCCCTGTGATGGCGGCGCTGGCTGCCAGCCGGGGCAGCACCTGGTTTGAGGAGAATATGTTTGACAGCCGCTACCGCCATGTGGCAGAATTGCGGAGCATGGGAGCGGACATCACCGTGCGGGGCCGGACGGCCCTGGTGCGGGGGGTGGAACGGCTGCACGGAGCCCGGGTAACGGCGGCCGACCTGCGGGGTGGCGGCGCGCTGGCGGTGGCCGCCCTGGGCGCCCGGGGGGAGAGCGTGCTGTCCGGTCTGCACCACGTGGACCGGGGATATGAGTGCCTGGAAGGGATGCTGCGGCAGCTGGGCGGGCAGGCGCGCCGGGAGGATGAAGAGCCGGTCGCTTCGTGATGGACGGAAGAGGAGGTGACGCCACATGGCGCGAGAGCGCAGACACAATACCCGGCGTAGGCGCAGGGGGCGGTTCCGCGCCCTGTACCGGGTGCTCTCCATCCTGGTGGTGGCCGCCGCGCTGGGGATGGCCTGCGTGGTGTTCTTCCGCATCAACGAGGTGCACATAGAGGGCAACGAGCGATACACTGACCAGCAGATCCAGGAGGCCTCGGGCATCCGCACCGGCGACAACCTGATCACCCTGTCCAAGAGCCGGGTGGCGGGCAATATCATCGTCCGGCTGCCCTATGTGGGCGGGGTGAGCATCGAGCGGCTGCTGCCCGACGGGGTGCGGATCACCGTGACCGAACACACCGCTGCCGCAGCGGTGTCTGACGGGACGGATTGGTGGTATATCGCGGGGCAGGGCAAGGTCCTGGAGCAGGTGGACGACCCGGGACAGGTGCTGCCCATCACCGGGCTGACCGCCCAAAATCCCATCCTCAGCGACCAGCTGCGGGTGGAGGAGGGGCAGGAGGCCACCCTGGAGTATGTGCTGGCCCTGCTGGAGGAGCTGGAGGAGCGGGAGATGCTGGCCAGCTGCACCGGGCTGGACTGCACCGCGGCCACTTCCATCACCCTGCGCTACGACATCTATCAGGTGAAGCTGCCCCGGCGGCTGGATTACAGCGAGCAGCTGGCCCTGCTCCAGGCGGCCCTGGCCTCGGACCGGCTGCCCCAGGGGGTGGCGGGCACCTTCGACCTCACCGTCCAGGACGGGCGGGCCTACTTCCAACCCGATCATGACGAGTCGTAAGCCCCGGCCCTTATGGGGTCGGGGCTTTGATCAGACGCCGGACGGAGCAGGTTTTCCTCCTCCGGATGGAAAAAACGTGATTTCTCTATTGACCCCGTGGACAAAAAAGGCTACAATACAAGATATAGTTTTTGCTATGCGCAGGCATTACCATCGCTTGTTTTCCACGATTTGACACGCTGAGACACAGGAGGGCTTTTTATGGCGTTTGTGATGGATTCCAATTCCGGCAACGGGGATATTCTGAAGGTGATCGGGATTGGCGGGGGCGGCAACAATGTGGTCAACCGCATGGTGCAATCCGGGATGCAGGGGGTGGAGTTCATTGCGGTGAACACCGACCGGCAGTGCCTGAACGCCTCCCAGGCGACCCAGAAGCTGACCATCGGGGAGAAGCTCACCAGCGGCAAGGGGGCGGGAGCCAACCCGGAGGTGGGCCGGGAATCGGCCAAGGAGAGCAAGGAGCAGATCGCCGCGCTGCTGGAGGGGACGGATATGCTGTTTGTCACCGCCGGCATGGGGGGCGGCACCGGCACAGGGGCGGCCCCGGTGGTGGCGGAGATCGCCAAGGAGAAGGGGATCCTCACCGTGGGAGTGGTGACCAAGCCCTTCAACTTTGAGGGACGCCGGCGCATGGAGCAGGCCCTGAAGGGCATTGAGGAGCTGCGCCAGCGGGTGGACTCGCTGGTCATCATCCCCAACGACCGGCTGCAGTACGCCACCGACGAGAAGATCACCTTCGCCAACGCCTTTGCCATCGCAGACGATGTGCTGCGCCAGGCGGTGCAGTCCATCTCCGACCTGATCACCACCACGGGGCTGATCAACCTGGACTTTGCCGACGTCACCGCGGTGATGAAGGACGCGGGGCTGGCCCACATGGGGGTGGGCCGGGCCGCGGGCAAGAACAAGGCGGAGGAGGCCACCCGCATCGCCATCAACAGCCCCCTGCTGGAGACCTCCATCAACGGGGCCCGGGGCATCATCGTCAACATCACCGGGCCCATGGACATGGGCCTGGAGGAGGTGGAGAAGGCCGCGGAGATGGTCAAGGAAGTGGCCGACCCGGACGCGCTGTTCATGATGGGCGCGGCCTTCGACGAGGAGCTGGAGGACGAGCTGCGGGTTACCGTCATCGCCACCGGCTTTGGGGAGGTGGCCAACCCCGTGCCGGAAAAGCAGGCCCAGGGGGACAGGCCTGACGAGGCGGGGGGCGTGAACCCGCCCACCCCCCTGGACGAGAGCGGCAGGGACGAGCCGGACACCGACCCCTTTGACGATATCTTCAAGATCTTCAACAAGCGGTGAATAAAAGCCAAAACGGCCCTATCCGTGCGCGGATAGGGCCGTTTTGGAAAAAGTCCGGGATGCAACTGCTGGTTGACAACAATCCAACCCAGATTGGTGGTATGGCAACCGGCCGGTCTGATAGGATGGGACCATCCAGAAAAGGAAGGAGGGTCTACAATGAATTTGTCAGACCGGATTCAACAGTTGAGAAAGCAGAAGGGGATCTCTCAGGAGGAACTGGCCGACCGGGTAGGGGTATCCCGCCAGGCGGTGAGCAAGTGGGAGAGCGAGCAGAGCATACCGGATATGGATAAGATCGTCCTGCTCAGCGACTATTTTGAAGTGACAACAGACTATCTTCTAAAAGGGATCGAGCCCGTGCCTGATGTCGGCGAGAAAAAGGCGGACGGACGCATCTTTACCATCGTAGCCACAGCGCTCAACTTCATCGGGGTGCTGGTGACCTGCACAGTATGGTATGTGGAGCAAGAGGCTGGGGCGTTCCTCATTGGGGCAGTGTTCCTGGCACTGGGGTGCATGGTGTTCGGAGTGGGTATGGTGGAGTCCGCCCCAGCCACCAAGCCACGGGCGAAACGGAACTTCTGGACGGTGAACATCTGGCTGCTGGTGTTTTTGCCCCTGTCGCTCTGCTATAATGTGATGCTATCCAACCTGCCGGCGCCCTATCCGCTGCCATCAGGTGGGACAGCTTTGGGCTATCCCCTATTTTGGCTGGTGTATCTTGCAGGGTGTGCAGCCGTGGTGCTATGGCAGGCCAGGAGGGCAAATGGAAGGTAAGAAGTGGGCGCGGGGGTGGGCCAGCTGTCTGCCTGGAATGCTTGGAGGACACCGGTGACAGCCAGTGGAACAGGGAGGGGGAACGGACGGGACGGTCAGTGGGCGTCCTCGTCCTTCGGGCCGGAGCCATCCTCCTGAGACGGGCCATCCCCCTCTGGGGTTTCAGCGGGGAGCGGGGGGTTGATGGGGGAGTCCTCGTCAAACAGGTCATAGTACTCCTCGTCCTGGAGGGCGGGCCTGCGGCGGCGGGCCACAGCGGTGATGATGGGGAAGAACACGATGGCGATCAGGCCGCCGGAAAAGCCGTTGTTGTAGAGGTTTAGCCCCGCCACCGGGCCGCTGGTCTGGAGTACCAGGGCGGAGTGGACAAAGCCGGCCAGCACCCCGTAGGGCCAGCCGAAGTAGCCGGCGATGGGGGCCAGGGTGGTGCCGAACAGCCCGGCCAGCTGGAGGGAGGGGTAGTCGGGGGTCTGGTGCACCCCGTAGGAGCCCAGGGCGACCCCCACCATCACCGGTAGGATGTTGCGGGCGTGCTTGCCAAAGGCAGAAAAGCCCATGATGGTAAGGATCCCGCCCAGGGTGGGGCCGTTCAGATCCCCGCCCACGATCAGGATGTAGAGGATGCCCAAGATCCCGTTGACCCCGGTGTTGATCAGCACGGGGCCCGCGCCGAACAGGCGCAGGTAGTCGGTGGGCGCCCGGCCGGAGGAGGCCAGCAGCCGGCGGTAGCCCGCCCAAACCGCCCAGACTGGCCTGCCGTCGGCAATGAGGCCCAGGACGATCAGAACCAGGCACAGCCCCCCAAAAGCCAGGCCGAAGACGGTGTTGTACCCGCCAGCCCAATGGAGCACGGAGTCCGGTGAGTCCCCAAAGGCGGTGAGGATGGGGACGATCATCATGGCCAGCATTCCGCAGGCAAAGCCCATGTTGTATAGGTTCATGCCGTTTTGCACCTTGTAGGTGTAAGCGGACAGGGGGGGCAGGAGGAAGCCCACCACCAGGCCGGCCAGGATGCCCAGCGGGATGCTGGCGTGGATGCTGCCCAGGGCCATGTAGCTGACCAAGGGGGCCAGGGAGGTGGCCAGCAGGGCCACGGAGACGTGCTTGGAAAAGGGCTCCCGCTGGTAGCGGGCGTACAGCCAGGTGCCCAGGATGATGGGCCAGATGTTGACCACATTCTTCCCGAACAGGGAGAAACCGGCCATCAGGCCGATCTCCACCAGGGAGAAGCCGTTGAAGTGGTTGCCGGTGAACTTGAGGATGCACACGGTGATGATGGTGACGGCGGCGGCGTTGATCAGCGCGGCGCCTGGCCCGGCAATGTACACATAGTCGGTGATCAGCAGATCCTGCATCAGGATGATCCGGTACAGGCCGGGCAGGATGTTTTCCGGCCGGTCCAACAGAAAGCCGAGCAGGGCCAGGGCCAGGGAGAATGCGATGGTTGCGGGAAAGATCTTGTCATACCGATTTTGCAAAAGGGACCTCCTTTTCCTGTGTGGACGCCGGCCACAACGGCGTCCCATGTGGTCTCCGTGGGATTCTTTTGAATAAATCATACAAGAAAATCCGGGAAAGAGCAACTTAAAACTGCGAAACTGCATGAAATATTTTGGAATGGATCCATAAATTTTTTGGTATGGATGCCTGGCCGACCCCTCCTTTGGGGCCGGGAGAGGGGGAAAGAAAGATGGCAGTGCGGGGACGCTTTGCCCCCACGCCCAGCGGGCGGATGCACTTGGGCAACCTGATGGCGGCGCTGCTGGCCTGGCTGGATGTGCGCAGCCAGGGGGGTGTGATGGTACTGCGCATCGAGGACCTGGATCCCCAACGCACCAGCTTGGCCTGGGCCCAGCAGCTGGCGGATGATCTGCGCTGGCTGGGCCTGGATTGGGACGAGGGTGGGTTGGAACCGGACTGGCGGCAGTCCTGCCGAGGGGCATACTACCAGGCGGCCTTTGACAAGCTGCGGGGGTTGGGGCTGGTCTATCCCTGCTACTGCTCCCGGGCCCAGCGCCTGGCGGCGGGCGCCCCCCATGGCGGGGAGGAGGGGGGCGCGGGATGTCGCTGCCTTCATTTGAGCCCGGCGGAGCGGGCGGCCCGGGAGGAGGCGGGCCGCAGGCCGGCTTGGCGGGTGCGGGCGCCGGGGGAGACCGTCACGGTGGTGGACGGCCATCTGGGCCCCTATGCCCAGGATCTGGCCCGGGACTGCGGGGACTTCATCCTGCGCCGGTCCGATGGGGTGTGGGCCTACCAGCTGGCGGTGGTGGTGGACGACGGGCTCATGGGCATCAACCGGGTGGTGCGGGGAGCCGACCTGTTGCCCTCCGCCCCCCGCCAGGCATGGCTGCACCGCTTGTTGGGCCATCCCCCGCCCCAGTTCTGCCACCTGCCCCTGCTGGTGGACGAGTCGGGGCGGAGACTGGCCAAGCGGGACAGGGATCTGGATCTGGAGGCGCTGCGCGCCCGCCACTCCCCCCAGGAGCTGACGGGGTATCTGGCCTGGCTGGCCGGGCTGCTGCCGGAGCGGGAAAGCGTCACCCCCGCCCAGCTCATCCCCCTGTTCTCGTGGGCAAAAGTGCCGAAAAAGGAGATTGTGGCCCCAGCGCCTTGACAGGCCCTTGGGCAGGGCGTAAAATGGTAGAAATCGTGGAATCATGATACCAATGCTGATAGACGGAGGAGTGGAGACATGGCGCAGTTTTCCTTTGCCGACAAGTTCGAGAAAACCGGCCTGACCTTTGACGATGTGCTGCTCATTCCCGCGCAGAGCGACGTGCTGCCCTCAGACATCGACCTGCATACCCGGCTGACCCGGAAGATTACCCTAAACATCCCGGTGATGAGCGCGGCCATGGACACGGTGACCGAGTCCCGCATGGCCATCGCCCTGGCCCGGGAAGGGGGCATCGGGATCATCCACAAGAATATGTCTGTGGGAGCCCAGGCTGAGCAGGTGGACATGGTCAAGCGCAGTGAGAACGGCGTCATCACCAATCCCTTCTGGCTGGGGCCCGGCCACACCCTGGCCGAGGCGGACGAGCTGATGGCCAAGTACCGCATTTCGGGCGTGCCCATCTGCGACAACGGCAAGCTCATCGGCATCATCACCAACCGGGACATGAAGTTTGAAACCGATCTGACCCAGCTGATCGACCATGTGATGACCAAGGACAACCTGGTCACCGCCCCTGAGGGCACCACCCTCCAGGAGGCCCGGGAGATCCTGCGCCGGCACAAGATCGAGAAGCTGCCCATCGTGGACCAGGACTTCCACCTCAAGGGCCTGATTACCATCAAGGACATCGACAAGGCGCAGGTCTACCCCAACTCCGCCCGGGACGAGAAGGGGCGGCTGATGGTGGGGGCGGCCATCGGCGTCACCGACGATGTGTTGGACCGGGTGGCGGCCCTGGTGGAGGTGGGGGCGGACGTGCTGTGCCTGGACTCCGCCCACGGCCACTCCCACAATATCCTGGACTGCGTCACCCGCATCAAGAGCCTGTACCCAGACGTGCAGCTGGTGGCAGGCAACGTGGCCACCGCCGAGGGCACCCGCGCCCTGATCCAGGCGGGGGCGGACTGCGTGAAGGTGGGCATCGGCCCGGGCTCCATCTGCACCACCCGGGTGGTGGCGGGCATTGGCGTGCCCCAGATCACCGCCGTGTGCGACGCGGCCCAGGTGGCCGCCGAGTACGACGTGCCTATCATCGCTGACGGCGGCATCAAGTACTCCGGCGATATCGCCAAGGCCATCGCCGCCGGAGGCAACGTGGTCATGCTGGGCTCCCTGCTGGCCGGCTGTGAGGAGTCGCCTGGGGACACCGAGGTCTACCAGGGCCGGCAGTTCAAGGTCTACCGGGGCATGGGCTCCCTGGGGGCGATGAACAACGGCTCCCGGGACCGCTACTTCCAGCAGGACAGCAAGAAGCTGGTGCCCGAAGGGGTGGAGGGCCGGGTGCCCTATAAGGGCCCGGTGTCCGACACCATCTATCAAATGATGGGTGGGCTGCGGGCAGGGATGGGCTACTGCGGCTGCGGCACCATCGAGGCGCTGCGCACCCAGGCCAAGTTCACCCGCATCACCGCCGCCGGCCTGCGGGAGTCCCACCCCCATGACATCTATATTACCAAGGAAGCGCCCAACTACACCCTCAACCCCCAATAAATCCGGGATGGACCGCATTGCCATACCGGGCCCGGAGGGAGGCTGGGTCATCCCGGAGGGCCGGGAGGGGGAGGCGGCCCAGCGGCTGGCCGCCTTTGAGCGGGCTTACCAGCGCCTGACCGACCGCCAGGAGGAACTGGCCGGGCGGATGGAGGCCCTCAAGGCCCAGGGGAAACAGAAGACCGTCCAGTTCCGGGAGCTTTTTGGGGAAAAACTGACCATTCAGCAGCTGTTGCAGCTGTGGGAGACCTACGGTGCGCCGTAGGGGACAGCCGCCCTGCCATTGCCGGCAGGGCGGCTGCCTGCATGTTGGGAGCGGGGCGACGTGCCCATTCCCTATACGGCGTTGTCCGGGGGCGGAAAGTTTGGTACAATATCTCCTGGAAATCAAACGGAGCCACCATAGCCGGCCTTGACATGGTGGGAACGGTGCCGCTCCCGATACCGGGCTGCCCGAGTGGGAATGGGAACACCTTAGTTTGCTTTCCAGGCGGACTTTCCCTGCCATAAAATGCCCTGCTGCTGGGGAGGGCCAATGCACCGGCGGAATGCACAGAGGGTTCGGCTGTTCCAGCCAAAAACGTTGCCTTTGGACAAGGAATGCGTTCAGGGTACGGTTTGATCCGTGCCCGTTATTGAATAGATGTGGAATCAGGAAAGAGGTGAGAGTATGGCGGCATATCATCTGGCGATCTGTGAGGATGACCCGGACGAGCGGGCACACCTGGAAGCGCTGTGCAGCAGTCTGCTGTCTGCCCGACAGATTGACCACACGCTGACGCCATTCGCCTCTGCGGAGGCCCTGGCAGAGGCGCTGGAGGGGGACACGGGCAGGTTTGACCTGCTTCTCCTGGACATTCAGATGGCTGGGATGAGCGGCATGGAGCTGGCCAGGACCCTGTACGCTCAGCATGTGCCGGTGCGCTTCTTATTCATCACTGGCTGCGCGGATTACGCCCTGGAAGGGCACAGCGTGCACCCCGTCCACTATCTGCTTAAGCCGGTGGAGTTGGAGGCGCTGGATCAGGCCCTTTACCGGGATTGGCAGGCCCACCACCAGGCCAGGGCCATGATATTCCGCATGGGGGGGAAGACGGTCTCTCTGCCGGCGGGGGACATCTCTTATATGGAGAGCTTAAATCGGATGGTGATTGTCCATCTACCGGGAGAGGAGCACGCCTTTCCTATCACGCTTGCCGACGCGGAGCGGATGGCACTGCCGGCCCTGTTCGCCCGTTGCCACAACAGCTTTCTGGTCAACCTGGACCAGGTGAAGTCGGTGGGGCGCACTGAGGTGCTTTTGAGGGATGGAAGCAAGCTGCCGGTGGGGCGGCGGTTTTACCGCAGCTTTCAAAGCGCCCTTGTCCGCCGGATCAACCGTTATTAAAAAATCAGGAGCCGAAAGGCTCCCGATTTTTTTGCCCGCCGGCTTAGGTAGCAGCCCCATCTTCCGGTAGTTTCAGGGCGGTCTGAACCGTAAACACCGCGCCGGTATAGCTCACGTCCAGGATGCTGTGGTGGCGCTCGGCCACGGCGGTCATCTGAGAGATGCCGAAGCCGTGGGCCTGGGGATCAGCCTTGGTGGTGCGCAGCATGCCCCGTTCGTCCACCCTCAGGGCCCCGTGGTAGGAGTTCTCACAGTAGACGCTCAGGAAGCCGCCGCGCACCGACAGGCGCAGGCGGATGTACCGGTCTGCCTGTTCCGGCACCTTCCCTGCCCCCTCCAGGGCGTTGTCCAGCAGGTTCATCAGCAGGGAGCACAGATCCTCGTGGGAGATGGATAGGGTTTCCGGGATGCTGATGTCAGCGTCGAACTGGATCCCGGCGTCCTCGGCCCGGGAGTAGGTATTCTGGAGAATGGCGTTGACGGCCACGTGTCGGGTGAACTGGGGCTGGGCGGAGTGGGCGGCCAGGGACCGCCACTCGGCCAGGCTGCGGCCCAGGCGCTCCATATCCCCCTCCTGGTACATGGCATCCAGAGCGGCCGGCTGGTGGGAGAATTCGTGGCGCAGGGCGGCGCTGTCCCGCAGCTTGGCCTCGATGGCCTGGTGGTTCTCCATCACCAGCTTATTCTTCAGCGCCAGGGCCCGGGCCTGCGACTGCGTGCGGACGATGGACCGTGTCGCCTCCCATACGGACAAAAGGATGCACACCATCACCAGCCAGCGGTTGAGCCAGGTGAGCAGGTCGGTGTACAGCCCGACCCGCAGTTGCGTTATCAGCGAGACAAGATACCTGGACAGGTATCCGCCCCGGAGCCAGGAGACCACCGAGCACACCAGCAGGAGCCCAGTACTGATCAGAGCCGCAAGAGCCAGTTTGTTCCAGAAGACGCGCTCCCGGTGAAGGGCCAGATAGACCGCGATAGCCAGGGTGACGAGGAGCATCAGCCTATGCCAACTCAGCAGGGACAGCCAGGGTTCTGGCAGAAAGTAATAGCCGGAGCCCACGGCGATGGGGTGGACGGTCATCACCGCCGCCGCCAGCACCAGCAGGAGCAGCCGCCACTGGAAGCGCCCTCCGGCGGCGCCCAGCAGGAACAGGCCCGCCAGCAGGACCAGCGCCAGGGCCGCCGCGCCGGTGGACAAGGCGTAGTAGTTTCCGTAGGCGGTGGTCTCCGCCGCGCCGGCAGGGTCGTCGGTCAGGCGGGGCAGCGGGGGAAACAGATTCATGGCTTCCAGGGGGCGAAGATCCATGACCAGAAGCTCCCCGCCGCCAGCGGGCAGGGAGAGCTGCACCTGGCTTAGATTTACCGTCTCAGGGAGGGAACGGGAGGTGGAGGAATAGAGCTCCGCTCCGTCCAGAAAGACGGATAGTTCCGCGCCGGTGATCTCAAAGATCAGCCAGAAGCCCCCAGGCCTCTCCTCCGGTAGGAAGAGGGAGAGACGGATCAGCTCCCTCTCCCCCAGATCCGGCTGCCCGCCCATGGGGTCAAAGGACCGTTCCGTCCCGTCAGCAGAGCGGATCACGCAGGTCCCCCAATCCAGATAGGGGGTACCGGTATTACCCACCTGGGTGAACAGGCACAGAAAGGAGAGCACGCCCCCGCACAGGGTGAGGAAGACCAGCACACAGATCCAGCGGGTCAGCTTTTTCATTTCTACGCCTCCCTTCAGACTTTATACCATATTCTATCCGAATGGGCGGGAATTCACAAGCCCTTTGCGGTGCCCCTTTGGGATAAACAGCTCATTTTAATGCGCAAACGACATCCTCGATGGAAAGATTCTCTGGTATAATATTAAACACATTTTTGGATGCCGCAGCGGCCGGGTTAGGGGACAGAGCATCTCCCTTGGCCCTTGCTCGGCAGAGGAATCGCATGTATGAGAAGGAGAGAAAACGAATGAGGAAGTGTTGGGAACGGATGGTTTCGCTGGCGTTGTCCGCGGTGCTGTGCCTGGGCCTGCTACCCACCCAGGCGCTGGCGGCGCTGATAGACAACACGCCGGATCAGAACAAGCAGATCTTGGAACAGCTGCGGGCGCTGTCGGGCAACGAGGCCACGGCGGAGCAGATCCTGGCCATGTTGAAGGAATACGGCCTGGTGGATGAGGACGGTACCATCCGTACCGACTGGAGCGGAGAGATCTTCCTTCAGGAGGGCGGGCAGCCCCTGACCTTTGCCCAGGCCATGGAGCTTCGGCAAGGCGCGGTAACGGTGAATGGACGGGCCTGTGATGCCACCCGGCTAGGGCAGGCGCTGCGCGCCATGGAGGAGCTGGGCCTGCTGCCCGGCGGCGCGCCCGCCGGGGAATGGGAGCTGACTGTGGACGGCCAGCCCGTGGCTCCCGCAGAGTTGGGAAATGCCCTGGCGGTCGCTCAGGAGGATCCCGGGGAGAGTAACGGGCCGGTGGTGACGGCGCTGGGCACCCCGGTGGACGGGGACGGCTTGTCGGAAGTGATCTCCTTCCTATCGGAGTATGGCCTGCTGACCGATACGGGGGTGGCCGCCGACTGGTCCATGACCCGGCCTGGGGAGGAGCGGGCCGTCACCGCCGAGGAGATCACCGCCATGGTGGAGGCGGGCAGCCTCAGCCTAGACGCGGTGGTCACCGTGGACGGCAGCCCCATCACCGTCCGGGATCTCCAGATCATCCTGGACATCGAGACGGAGCTCCAGCGGATTCAGGAGACCTATTTCCCCGAGGGGGATGTGGAGCTGAGCCGGGAGCAGGCACAGGCCCTGATGTCTCTCTACAACCAGCTTCTGGACGACGAGGGATTTTCCCTGTATAACAGCCAGATGGCGGCCGCCCTGTCCGCTTTCGATTTCCCCTCTGGTATCGACCGCACCGCCCGGGTCACGTTGGACTTCAGCGGATATAGCGCTATCGCCGACTCCGGCGGGACATTCAACGTGGCGTGGGATGTCAGCGATGGTTCCGATGTCTCCTTCAAGCTGCGGGTCCTAAACGGTTCCGGCACGGGGCTGAGCTTTTCCGGGCAGTCCGACACCGTCCTCACCTGTGAGGGCAGTGGAGGGACGCAGGCGCTGTCCTTGGCCAGCTGGGATACCGGCTGGGGTAACGACGAGCTGTGGAACGGGCAGCATGTGGTGTTTGTACAGGCCTATGATCTGGAGGGGGCCCTGTTCTCCAATGAGAAGGACTCCATCACCTACCCGTTGGTGCTCAGCAACGAAAAGTCTTTTGCCTCCATGCCCATCCAGTGGACGGTGACAAATGACGAGCGGACGTTCAACCTGAATGACAGCCAGAAATATCTTCTGAGGAATGGGGTCATCAGCGATGGCCAATGGAGCTACACTACGTCTGGGTATCCCTACAATACCTGCTATGCCACTGGCGGGGCCGTCAGCGTAAAAGATTCCCTGTGGAGGGCCGCGAGTATTTCGTTCGGCCTTGCGAGCATCAACAACCTGAATACCTACTATTATCAGTATCTGAAGGTTACCGCATTGGTGGACGATACGCAGATCCTTGGCAAGGAGGTTGGCTATCTCAGCGATGTGGCGGCGGCGCTGAACTATGACGACTGCTTCTCTTTCGGGTCATGGGTCCTCCAGGCCTATTCACGCTCGGGCACACCACAGTATGTTTTTTACCACAATACGAACAAGTCGACAGCGGTGACCCCCGTGGCAGACTCCAACCCAAGCTCGGATTCGGTTAGCGGCGCCTCCGGCTCCCTCAGCCAGAAGACCTTGGGCCAGATGAAACAGGCGGATTCGGTGACGCTCTCCGCCTCTGGGAAGTGGACCGCGGTGGGAAGCAACCGCAGAAGGGACTATGGATTCAATGAAACGTCATACGGCCTGCGGGTCTCCAATGAGACGGCGGCCAATGTGACGGTGACGGTCACCCTGGAGGACAACAAGGCCCCCACTGTGACCGGGATCGTCTTCCCCGCCGTTTCGGCTGGGGAGGAGTTCCCCGCCGGGACCCAGGTGCCCGTGACGGTGACCTTCTCCGAGCTGGTGCAATCCGACGGTGTGACCATCACCGCCAACGGCGTTACCTGTGATGCGGTGGAGGAGGGGACGTCCAGCAAGACTCTGACCTTCCTGTACCCGGTTTCGGCTGTGGATAATAGATTCATCAAAGTGACCGCCGTCAATGGTGTGGAGGATATCAGCGGAAACGCCATGGGTAGCGTCGACATCTCCTACCAGTCCGGCGACATCTTGGGGCAGACGCCGATCCTGCGCGACGCTGTGGAAAGCGCGACACTGACCATCCAGGCGGGGGAGCTGACCTATACCCCGGAGTCCGGAGACCAGCCGGACAAGACCACCGCGGCGGTCACGGTGGAACTCCTGCTCCCCACAGTGGAGGATACATCGTACTGGCAACAGTTCCGCGACATTCTGACCCCCACCCAGCTGGATGAGGACGGCCGCTATGTCAGCACAGCCTTGGAGGGCGTCGTGACCATCGGCGGAGAGAACCGGGTCATCCCGCTGGTACTGGATGATCCCAGCAGCCCGACAAAGTTGGCCGCCACCTTTGAGATCGACGTGCTGGATCTTCTTGACAGCAGAAATTTTGTGCTGGAGCTGCGGGAGATCGCGTCTGGGAAATGGATCTTCCACTCCTACGCACCGTTTTCCATCGAGCCCCCGGTGCCCCTGACAGCGGCGGACATCGACGTTATTCTCCCGAATGACTGGCCGGAGGAAAACGTGTTTGTCAACGCCCCGCCGGAGGGCTTGAAGCTCTCCGCCACCCTGACCGGAAGCGGCTACACCTGGAGCCAGCACAGGTGGTACTCCAGTGATGAGAGCGTGGCCAGCATCGACCCCTTGACAGGAGAGATCAGTCTGTACGGGCCGGGCGAGGTGGACTTCTATGTCCGGGCCTGGAACGGCGATCTGGAGGAGTATCAAGACAAAGAGATCCCTGCGGGGGGAGCGGGCACGTATAGCAAGTGGGCGGCGCACCTTTCCGTGGGAGAAGGGGGCGCTCCCTACCTGACCATCCCAGAGCGCGCCCTTACCGCCCGGGCCGGGGAGGATGTAACCCTGCGCTGGGCCAGCAACCTGGTACAGAAAAACATGGAGTACGCCCAGGGCAGCAAAACCACCACATTTACCCTGGAGGTCTACCGGGGGAGGGCCGCCGCCGGCACGCCGGTGCAGACCCATACCATCGTCTATGACCCCGCCCAGCCCGACGGGACCATCACCATGGGCAATGGGGAGACCTTGCCCATGTGGATTGCCAATGCCGAGGGAGTGCTCACCCCAAACCAGTCCTTCGCCCTGTCCGGGCTAACCGAGATCACGGCTTCCGGCGGCGTCAGCTATACCCTGCTTCTGACCGCCAGCACGGCGGAAGGTGTGCCCGGCGGCCCGCAGGAGTTCACCCAGACGGCCACCGTGACCATCCTATCCTGGCCCGTCACCGCCACCCTGGAGCGGCCGGGGAACTTCTACCAGATCAACAACGGGACCCTGCCCCTGACCTACACCCTGACCAACTTTGACGCGGCCAACAATGGAGAATATCAGCTCACCGTCACCGACAATGCCACCGGCCAGACGGTGGACTGCCAGGCCAGCGAGCCTGTGCAAATGGAGGACGGCACCTATACTGGCACCTTCACCATAAATCTGGGGGCTGTACACCCCCAGGACGGCTTCCGAACCATCTATGACGTGTCCCTGCAGGCCAAAAATCCCGCCGAGGACGCCTGGAGCCGGGACTCCATCACCCTGTATATCTACGACCAAGATGCCCTGTCCATCCAGGTCCAGTCGGTGACGCGGGACGGGGTGCCGGTGGTCACTGTGAACGGGGATACCGTCACCATGTCCAACGAGGACTGGATTGCCAGCCTGAGCCAGGAGGAGATCCTGGCACTCAACCGGGACATTGATCTGCAGACCCAGCTGTCCATCAACTACGCCGAGCACCCCTGGGGCGAGGCCAGCGACCGGGTGACCTGGTCCAGCGAGGCCAGCGATGTGGCCGCCGTCAACTATCCCCAGGGGGCCTACTACGAGGACATCGGCAACCTGCCCTATACCGACTATGCCCCGGCTACCGAGTTCCTCCTGTCTGGAAAGGATGACGGAACCACTGTGGTGGAGGCCATCCACGCCCTGGCTGGGAACGCCCTCAGCGACCAGGTGGAGGTGACGGTGGAGACCCTGAAGGATAAACTCTACCTATTCCAGTTCTATCCAGCGGGGACGGTCCAGTTCAGCTACATCAGCGGCGACGGCCAGACCAAGACTGGCACCACCGATGCCGAGGGCAGAGCCGCTGTCTACGAGGCCAGCGGCATTGCCTCCAACGTGTATGCAGAGGGCGTCATCGGTGGGGAGAAGTACTTGGGCACCGTGTACCAGTCGAACCTGGTGAGCCAGGAGCGGGACGCGGTGAGCCTGGAACTCTATCCCCTCAACACCATCACCATGCGCAAGGCGGCCACCCTGCCCGTCTATCTGAAAAATCCAGACGGCACCCCCTTCACCGGCCAAGTCAAGATCCGGGCGGGCGTGTACCGCAACGGGGAGTGGTGCGAGGAGGCCTATGTGGATCCCAAGAACAACTTGGGGAATCTGGGGAAGACCGAGGACTTCACTGCACGCTTTGTGGACGGCGCATACACCTTCCAGTTCGACCCGACCCAATTTTCCACCGACAGCCAGCCAAATGCGGAAACCGAAAACCCGGTGACGGCGGTGGACGATATCCAGTTTGTGCTGGAGATCCGGGCGGACGGCTATTACCCCGTACTCTTTGCTGCCTACGGCTCCCTCAACGAGGACGATGCCGTCCGTCTGGCCCAGCGGGTGGTGAATCTGGAGGCCGTGCCCGCCGGGCAGGAGAACAAGCCCTATATCGTCCGGCAGGCCGTCTACTTCTCCGGCAGTGAGAGCGGCATCGGCACCGACGTGCGCAATAAGTCCGGCAAGGTGGGCCCCAGCGCTGCCTATCCCAACCTGCTGCTGTCCACCACCGTGTTCTGGTGGAGCGACAGCGGCGAGGGCAACCGCACGATCCGCTATGTGGACGAGACGGGCACCGCCCTGTCCAGACAGACTGCAACGGAGAATGCGTATCCCTTCTGCTCTATGCCTGTGAGCCATGTCACCGTGCCCCTGGACGAGACGCAGCTGCAGAATCTGAACGTGGCCAGCCTGGGCACCCGCACCCTGAAGCTGCAATATATCTCTGACGGCATCCTGGTCAAGGATGAGAATATGCCCTGGCTGTTCACCAACGCCCTGGCCCTGGAGAACGTCACCCAATCCCAAAATCTCCGGGAGAGCGTGGAGGCGATGGCCCGGCTGCTCGCCACTACCAACAGCGACGGTGTCAGCGTGGGCAACGACTTCTTGACCCTGGGCATCGCCCTGGCGACCCAGATGAATATCAGCGTGCCCCTGGTTACCATGAAGCTTTCCCCCACCAAGGACCCCACCACCTTCCGCGGCCTAATTGCCGTTGGCCTCAACAATTTTGAGGATGACAACGTCTCCGGTGTGGACGCCGACGGCGGGCGGGGCTCCGATCTGGATGCCACACCCGGGCTGGACGCGCTCAAGGGCGTGTACAACCAGGGGGTGGGCGGATACTTGACCTCCCTCGGCAATCAGCTTGATATGGCGGCCCAGATCCTGGATGGGAATATCCGAAATGGGATCTCAGGCGGCACCATGACCACCGACCGGAAGCCTTACTTCGCCATCCAGGGCTGGTTTGAGATCGAGGTTACCTTTGACTTCACCCAGCAGAAGTGGGTCTTTACCACCCTCACCGGCGGAGCCACCGGTGGCGCCGGCCTTGGTTACGAGTGGACCTGGAATTTCATGGCTGGCCCCATCCCCCTGGTGGCCCAGCTGGAGCTGGGCGCCGCTGCGTCCCTGAGCTTTACCTCCCTATGGAACCCCGAGGACCAGGGCGAGGACTACCTGACCCGGCTGCGCCTGTACGCCTACCTCCAGTTCTTCGGAGGCATCGGCTTTGACTACGCCATCGTGGCCCTGAAGCTTGGCATGTATGGACGGCTGGGCCTGGAGGCACAGATTGAATGGCTGAACCGGGCCAACGGAGAGGTCTGGGATGGGCAGAAGTTGGACGTGACCGGCGAGGTGGGTGTCAAGTTCCAGGTGGAGGCCCTCTACTTCATATCCTACGAGAAGATCCTCTGGTCCCATGATGCCAGTCTATACAGCGGGACCTTCGGAAGCGACTTCGAGAAGATCGAGGACTATTGGGATGAGGCCCTCACCGGCGCGGGGGTGAGCAGCGAATTTATCCAGCCGTCCGAAGAGGGGGCATCCGGCAGCAGCCGGGCGGCACGTGCCAGCTTGCTGACAGCCGCTGCCGACGGCATTGGGATTTACAGCGCGGATCTGAACGCCACCTTCCTGGACCGGGATTACCTGCAAGCCTACACCCGCAGCTACGACACCTCCGCCCCAACTTTAGAAGAGGAGCAGGGCTTTAGCCTCATCAGGTTCTTTGCCAATATCTTCGGCGGAGGCCGGAGCGGCTCTGCCGTGGTCAGCACCCTGGAGAACAGCTACAGCCAGGCCGGCCCGATCCTGAGCGATGATGGCGAGTACCTGTTCTATCTCAGTGATCTGGACGACCCGGACAACGCCACCGCAGTGCGGGTCGCGTACATGGAGAGAAACAGCGGTAACGCCGGCTATACCAATGCGGGTGTGGTCGATGATAACGGCTTCGGCGACAGTGGCCTGAGCGTCTCGGGCAGCGGAGATGATGTGGCCGCAGTGTGGAGCCGGGTTATGGAGAAGCCCGCCGTCACGGAACCGGGTCAGTCCGTCACCACTGATATCCAGGCCCAGATGATGAACGACTCCGACATCATGGTGGCCATTCCAGACGGGGATGGCTGGAAGGTGACCAATCTGACAGATGGCAACGGCGTGGGCGATCTGGCGCCGGTGGTGACCCGGAAGGGTAACACCGTCTTCGTGTCCTGGCGGCAGGTGGCCTCCACCGACGCCATGGACGTCACCAACTTCAACGCCCGGGACTACATCTACTACGCCGTTTCCACGGACGGGGGCGAGAGCTGGAGTGATCCCGCGCCCATCTACAACGGCACCTCTGGCTCTGTCAAGGGAATTGAGGCCGCCATGCTCCCCGACGGCACCGCCGCCGTGGCCTTCACCCTGGAGGGGGCTGGTCAGAACCTCGGAAGCGGCCAGTACAACCAGAACGTGGCCTACGCCGTTGTGGGACAGGATGACAGCGGGCGCTATGACGTGTTGCGCTATGCAGTCATGGAGGACGAGAACCTGTCCGAGAACCCTCAGCTGGCAGCGGTCACCCAGGACGGCACTCCCATCTTCATCCTCGGCTGGCACAGCGTGTCCGCCCAGGACGGCTCCAGCGACATCCGTCTGGCCGCCGTGGACGGGCAGGGGAATCGGATCACCGGCTTTGTGGACGCCCTGTCCGACCTGATCTCCAACAGCAATACCACCGTATCCGCCAACTTCCAGTTCGTGCAGAACGCAGACACCCTGGATGATTTGTCCATCCTGTGGAGCGGCACCGTGGATGACGAGACGTCGGGCGGCGCCGGGGAAGGCGCATCTTCCAAGGGCGTGATCTATGGCCTGCGCTTCCGCACCGTGGAGGAAAACGGCTATACCAAGGTCTCCGTCACCGCTGCCCAGCAGCTGATGGAGATGCCGGCCTGGACTACGGTGGACAACTTCAGCGCCTATGTGGATGGCAGCGGAAATGTCCGCGCGGCGATCCAGGGGACCTATTACGATTATGAGAACCCGGAAACGGTGAGCGTGGTCTATGATGACGGCACCACAGGCACAGTCTCCATTCCCGGGGAACGCACCAGTCTGCTCACCTCCATTGGCGCGTATACAGACGACATCCGGGTGGACTCTGTCATCCCCGACTACGAGCATATCCGCAAGGGGAGCAGTGTGCCGGTGCAGATCAGCCTGACTAACCTGGGCACCCAGCCCATCCGGCAGGTGACCGTGACCATCGGCGGCCAGTCCACCACCTTTGACTCGAACGGTGCCTTTACGGAGATTGGCCCTGGCCAGGTCCGTGCCCTGACGGCCTTCTACACCGTCCCGTCGGGGGAGAACACGGCCATTCCAAACCCGGAATACACCGTCTCAGTCGTATTTGCCGACGGCACGCAGGCCAGCAGTTCCGAAACCCTGGCCCTGAACGTGCCTGACCTGGGCATCGCCGACACCGACATCCTGCTGGAGTCCGCCGACGGCGATCGGGTGCTTCAGTTCACCCTCTTCAACAGTAGCGACGCCGAGCTGGCGGGCTCCAACCGCAGCGTGAAGCTGGCCGTTTACAGCGATCCCGCCTGCACCAAGCCCATTGACACCAAGTATTTCCAGCAAACTGAGACCAGAGATGGCGGGGACGGTGTCCTGCTCACGGTGGACGGGGCACAGCTATCCCAGATTGATGAGGGCTCCTACACCGTGCAGTTCCGCTTCGATCTGGCCTCCTACATTCAGCAGGAGCTGAATGGGGAAACCCCCTTTAGCGATGAGGACGGCGAGGTGCGGGATGGCGGCGTGACCCTTTACGCCAAGGTTTGGGTGGAGGGCACTGATACGGCCTCTGGCCAGACGGGGGAGCTGGTGGAGTACGTCACCACCAACAACTCCGCCTCCGTCCGCATGGACAGCCTACTCAAGCAGGCTGACGGCAGGCCGGTGACCATCGTCAGCCAGCTCAGCCAGTCCCAGGACGGCGGCACCCAGGTGGACGTCACCCTTCGCAACAACTCCATCGTGAACAGCCAGGACGGCAACCTCATCGTCACCCTTTACGATGCCCGTGGCAACAGGCTGGCCGTCCAGCAAAGCTACACCGCCGGGAGTGGGGAGGGCGGCCTGGTGTCTCTGAGCCCCGAGGAGCACAAGACCATCACCTTCTACTTTGCCGAGCGCGGGGCAGCGCGGGCCGATGTCACTTACAGCAAGACCATGCTGGAGGAGAGCAACAACGGCGTGACCCAGCTGTACTTCCAGGGCATTCCCATTACGCTAGAGAGCTTTGCCCAGCGGGAAGTCGGCGTCTTTGCCGCCTCCGTCTCAGACCCCGGGATAGACTCTACCTGGGTAAACGTGGTGACGGCCAACCCCAATGCCGTAGTCACTGTAAACGACGCAGAGATGCCGCTGGGCGGCACTGGCGTAAGCCTGTTCAGAGGAAGAAACGTGATCACCGTCACGGTGACCGCCCCGGACGGAAGCCAGACTACAACCTACGAGCTGACTATTGACAACAGCACTCCACCCGGTGGGAGCGGAAGCAGCTACTATTCCGTGGATGTGGTTGATCCCGCCCACGCCACCGTGGCGGTCAGCCCCAGTTCGGCCCAGCCCGGCCAGACGGTCGCCGTCACCGTCACTCCGGACGAGGGGTACGCGGTGGATCGCGTAAGCGTCACCGGATCAGACGATGTGACAGTGCCTGTCAGTGATAATGGGGATGGCGCCTATACCTTTGTGATGCCCGCCGGCGAGGTGACGGTGACCGCCACCGTCTCCCCGATAGAGCCGGGCAGCGACTTCCCCTTTGTGGACGTGCCAGAGGGCGCGTACTACCGTGGGGCGGTGCAGGCCGCCTATGGGCTGGGGCTGATCCAGGGTACCAGCGAGACCACCTTCGGCCCCCTGTTGGCCAGCACCCGCAGCCAGGTCGTGGCCATCCTGTACCGGCTGGAGGGTTCGCCTGCGGTGAGCGGGAGCAATCCCTTCGTGGATGCCACCGCCGACTGGGTGCGGGACGCGGTGCTATGGGCCAGCCAGAACGGTATCGTGGAGGGGTACAGCGACACGGCCTTTGGTCCCGACGACACCATCACCCGGGAGCAGCTGGCGGCCATTCTGTACCGCTATGCCAGCTATAAGAGCTATGATCTGGCTGTGACGGGCGACCTGTCCATCTTCGACGATGCCAGCGATGTGGCCGCTTGGTCGCATACGCCGCTGGCCTGGGCGGTTGGCAAAGGCCTGGTCCAGGGCTCCAACAACCTGGTGGATCCCCAGGGCAGCGCCATCCGGGCCCAGCTGGCGGTCATCCTGATGCGCTTCCTGGAGAACGTGGCGGTGTAGAAGCCGGCCCCGTCCCAAATAACAGCCAAATCCGCAGCTGCGCCCCATGATGCGCAGTTGTGCGGCGGCGAAAGCCCCCCGTCCAGTTGGCCGGGGGGCTTTGCCGTGTGCACGGGGACCGCAAGGGGCGGCTGTGGGAGCCGGAGGCACAGAGGGGAGTGGAAGGCAAACATATGGGCTGCCTTTTATACGCAGCAAGAATCCTCTGCGGATTATTGTCGCGGCGGGAAACGCAGAGTGATGTTGAGGCCAACTTTTTAAACCCAAAGAGGGCTGGCGCTACTCCGCATACCGACGCTTGCGTGCCTCAATTTACTTGGCCGTGCAGAGAAACATGGCGATTGGGAAGTAGAAGGAGTACCTGATTGAAGTGGGTGGCCGGCCAAAATGGGGCGCGTGAGGGACAAAATTGCATCCACCCGCCACTGGATCTTCCCCCTTGCAATTTTCCAGAACGCTCTATACAATGTTGTTTTGAAATGGATGTGCAGAATCAGGCGCCATCGACCAAGCAGGGTCAACCTGGGATGTGGCTGATTCCAAAAGGAAAACGGTTCAGGCGAAAGGCGAGCAGCGACCGGACAAGGTGTCCCGTGCCAAGCTGATCAGGGAAGAGGGGAGGGGCGGCGGATGCTGACGATCCTATATGCCAGGGCGGGACAGGACACCCGCCGAGAACTGCTGGAGCGCCTGGGGAGAGGGCGGGCGGCCCGGCGGATGCTGCTGGTGCCGGAAAACGACTCCCACGAGAGCGAGCGGGCCATGTGCCGGGTGCTGGGCAACCGGGCGGCCCAAGGGTGCGAGGTGCTATCCCTGAGCCGGCTGGCCGGCCGGCTCACCGACGCGGCGGGGGGCGGGGCGGCCCCGGTGCTGGACGCGGGGGGGCGGATGCTGTTGATGTATGCCGCCCTGCGCCAGGTGGCGGATCAGCTGAAGCTCTATCGAGCCCCCTCCCGCAAGCCCGCCTTTCTCACCGGGCTGCTGGCCACGGTGGACGAGTGCCGGGCCAGCCAGGTGCCGCCCCAGCGGCTAATCCAGGCCGGGGAGCAGAGCGGGGGACAGCAGGGGGACAAGTGGCGGGACATCGGGTTGATCTACGCCGCCTATGAGGCCCTGGCCGCCCAGTCCGCCGCCGACCCCAGGGACCGGATGGACCGGCTGGCCCAGCAGCTGCGGCAGACCGGCTGGGCCCAGGGGGCCCAGAGCTGCGTGCTGGGCTTTACCGATTTCTGCGCCCAGGAGGAGCAGGTGCTGTTGGCCCTGGCCGCCCAGGGGGAGCTGACCGTGGCCCTTACGGGGGGGCGGGAGGAGTCTGGCGAGCTGTTCCGGCCCGGGCGGCGGGCGGCCGCCCGACTGCTGCGCAAGGCCAGGCAGGAGGGCATCCCCGTCCAGGAGCAGTGGCTGGAGCGGCCCAGACAGGCCCATCCCTCCCTGACCCATCTGGAGCGGCATCTGTTCGGCCCCTTGCCCCCGCCCTGGCAGGGGGAGTGCCGGGTGTACCGCACCGCGGCGGCGGATCCCCGCCGGGAGGTGGAGGGAGTGGCGGCGCAGATCCTGGGCCTGCTGCGGCAGGACGGGCTGCGCTGCCGGGACATCGTGGTGTGCGCCCGGAGCATGGACGTCTATGGGGAGCTCATCGGGGGGGTGTTTGAGCAGTACGGCATCCCGGTGTTTCGCAGCGCCATGGAGGATGTGCTGCAAAAGCCGGTGCTGGCCCTGGTGACCGCAGCGCTCAGCGCCGCGGCGGAGGACTACCCCTATGAGGAGCTCTTCCGCTATCTGAAAACCGACCTGACGGGGGTAAGCCGGGGGGAGCGGGACGCGCTGGAGAACTACGTCCTGACCTGGAACATCCGGGGGAGCCAGTGGCGGGGGGACAAGCCCTGGCAGATGCACCCGGAGGGCTACGGCCTACCCTTCACCCCGGAGCAGCAGGCCCATGTGGCCTGGCTGGACGGGCTGCGCCGCCGGGTGATCGCGCCGCTGGAGAAGCTGCGGCGCAACGGAGATCGGACGGGGCAGGGCTGGGCCCTGGCCCTGTATGACCTGCTGGAGGACATCGACCTGCCCGCCCGCCTGGGAGAGCGGGCGGCCGCCTTGGAGGGGCGGGGGGACCTGAATACGGCGGCGCAGTACCGCCAGTTGTGGGATATCCTGGTGGGGGGGCTGGAGCAGTGCGCCCTGCTGCTGAGGGACACCCAGATGGAGCTGGAGGAATTTGCCCGGCTGTTCTCCCTGGTGCTGTCCCAGTATGACGTGGGTACCATCCCCGTGTCCCTGGACCGGGTGACAGTGGGGGAGGCCCCCAGGATGGTCAACCGGGAGGCGGCGGCCCTGTTCTACCTGGGGATGGACAGCGCCTGCATCCCCAGCTGCCCGCCGGAACCCGGGCTGCTCTCCGACCAGGACCGGCTGGCCTTGGCTGGGCTGGAGGTGGAGCTGGGGCTGCGGCAGGAGGAGAAGCTGGCCCATGAGCTGACGGCGGTGTACGAGGTGTGTGCCGTACCCACCCAGCGGCTGTACCTGAGCTATGCCAAGACGGGGGAGGGGGGCGAGCAGCGCACGGCTTGTTTTCTGTGGCCGCGGCTGGCCGCGCTGTTCCCGGAGGAGGCGGAGCGGCGAGCTGACCCGCTGGCCAGCCGGCTGGCGGCGCCCCGCCCGGCCCTGGAGTTGATGGGGCGCAGCCAGGCTCTGGCGGACCTGCTGGGACGGCTGCCGGAGACGGCTGGACGGGCGGACCGGCTGGCCCAGGCGGGGCAATGGCGCCGAGGCAGCCTGTCCCCCGCGGGGGTGCGCGCCCTGTACGGCCCGGTGGTGCCCATGTCCGCCACCCGGCTGGACACCTATCACGCCTGCCGCTTCCAGTACTTCCTGCGCTTTGGGCTGGGGGCAAAGCCTCGCCGGAGCGCCCGCTTCCGTCCCTCGGACTACGGCACCTTTGCCCACGCGGTGCTGGAACAGGTGCTGCGCGGCGGCCAGGACTATGGCGGCGTGTCCGCCCTGGCCGCCGACCCAGAGCTGTGCCGGCGCCTGGCCCAGGAGGCGGCACAGCACTATGAGCAGGAGGCCCTGGCGGGGCTGGAGGGGGAGAGCGCCCGGCTGCGCTACCTGTTCCAGCGCATGAAGGGGGCGGTGCTGGAGGTGACCCGGAGCGTGGTGGATGAAATGGCGGCCTCTGACTTCATCCCCGCCCGGTTCGAGCTGGGTTTCGGGCAGGGCAAGGAGCTGCCCCCGGTGGAGGTGGACAACGGCGTCACCCTACGCCTGACCGGCTTTGTGGACCGGGTGGACGAGTGGGTGGACGGCGGGGTGCGCTACCTGCGGGTGGTGGACTACAAGACGGGGAAAAAGAGCTTTGACTTTGCCGACCTGGAGGACGGGCGTGGCCTTCAGATGCTGCTCTATCTCTTTGCTCTGACCCGCAACGCCCGGGCCTTTGGCCCCGAGCCGGTGCAGCCGGCGGGGGTGCTGTACATCCCGGCCCGCAACCCCCTGGTGGACGGGGAGCGGACCATGACCCCGGCCCAGGTGGACGCGGCCCGGGTCCGGCAGCTGCGCCGCCAGGGGCTGGTGCTGGCCGAGGAGCCGGTGCTGGAGGCCATGGAGCACGGGTCGGGGGGCAGGCGTTTTCTGCCCGACCGGCCGGAGTTCCAGGTCAGCCGGGGGCAGATGGAGGAGCTGGACCGCTTTGTCACCCACACCCTGCGCCAGGCCGCCGGGAATCTGGCGGCGGGCCGCATCGAGGCCGACCCCTTCTGGCGGGACGGGGAACACAACGCTTGCCGTTGGTGCGACTACCAGGCGGCCTGCCACTTTGAGCCGGCCTGCGGGGATAGCGTGCGCTACCGCCGGGGGCTGGCGGGGGAGGAATTTTGGAGCTGGCTGGGCCGGCAGGAGGAGGGGGAGGAGCATGGGCGTTGAGCTGACCGCCGATCAGCGGGCGGCGGTGGAGGACCGGGGGGGGAACCTGCTGGTGTCGGCTGCGGCGGGCTCGGGCAAAACCCGGGTGCTGGTGGAGCGGCTGATGGGCTATGTGGAGCAGGGGGAGGACATCGACCGCTTTCTGGTCATCACCTTCACCAACGCCGCGGCCGCCGAGCTGCGTGAGCGCATCGCCGCGGGCATCCATCAGCGGCTGGCCCAGCGCCCGGAGGACCGGCACCTGCGCCGCAGCGCCACCCTGGTCTACCGGGCGCCCATCTGCACCATCGACGCCTTCTGCCTGGACTTTCTCCGCCAGTGGGGGCACCTGGCCGGACTGGACCCGGACTTTCGCCTGTGCGATCAGGCCCAGGGGGAGGCGCTGCGCCGCCAGGCGCTGGAGCAGGTGCTGGAGGAACGCTATGCCGCCGTGGACCAGGACCCGGACTTTGCCGCCCTGGTGGACGCGCTGGCGGGGGAGCGGGACGACCAGACCCTGGAGGATGTGGTGCTGGAGATGCAGCGCCGGGTGCAGGCCCAGCCCGACCCGGCGGCCTGGCTGCTGGAGCGGCGGGAGGACTTCCGATTCCCCGAGGGGGCCGGGCCGGAGGACACCGGCTGGGGCAGGCTGCTGCTGGCGGACGCGGCTGACCTGGCCCAGTCCTGGCGGGAGCAACTCGCTGGCCTGCTGGAACGGCTGGAGGGGGACGGGCTGCTATGGGCCAACTTCGGGTCCTCCCTCCAGGGCACCATGGACGGGTTGGACGGCCTGCTGGGAGCGCTGGAGCAGGGATGGGACCGGGCGGCGGCCTGCTTTCCCATCCCATTCCCCCGGCTGGGGGCCAAGCGGGGAGCGTGTGACGAGGGGCTCAAGGCCCGCGCCAAGGCCCTGCGGGACCGGTGCAAGAAGCAGCTGGCCGCACTGGGGGCCCGCTTTGAGGTGAGCGGAGAGCAGGCCATGGAGGACCTGCGGGCGGTGGGGCCGGCCATGACCACCCTGCTGGAGGTGACGGCCCAGTTTGACGCGGCCTTCACCGCCCTCAAGCGCCGCAAGCGGCTGGCCGACTTCTCCGACCTGGAGCACCTCACCGTGGGGCTGCTCACCGACGAGGCGGGCCAGCCCACCCAGCTGGCCCGGGACTGGGGTGGGCAGTATGTGGAGATCATGGTGGACGAGTACCAGGACACCAACGGGGTGCAAAACGCCATCGTTCAAGCCTTGTCCAACGGGCGCAACCTGTTTCTGGTGGGGGATGTGAAGCAGTCTATCTACCGCTTCCGCCTGGCCGACCCCACCCTGTTTCTGGCCAGATACCGGGCCTGGCCCATCCGGGGGCGGGAGGAGCCGGGAGAGGGGCGGAAGATCCTACTCTCGGACAACTTTCGGTCCCGGCCCGAGGTGCTGGAGGGGGTCAACTTCCTGTTTCGCAACCTTATGACTCGGCAGGCCGGGGAGCTGGACTACACCCAGGAGGAGGCCCTGCGCCCGGGCCAGGGGGAGCTGTCCCCCGACCCGGCGTGCCGTCTGGAGCTGTGCTGTGTGGACGTGGCCCAGCGCACCGACTTTCCAGACCGGGGCAAGACGGACAAGGACCTGCTGGTGGCTCGGGCGGCGGCCCAGCGGGTGGGGGAGCTGCTGGCCACCGGGGCCCGGGAGGACGGCCAGCGGCTGCGGCCGGAGGACATTGTGATCCTGCTGCGCTCCCCCGGCCCGGTGCTGCGCCACTATGCCGCTGCCCTGGACGAGTGGGCCATCCCCTGGAGCGCGGAGGGGGGACGGGAGTTTTTCGGCACCACCGAGGTCTCGGTGGCCATCTCTCTGCTCCAGATCGTGGACAACCCGGTGCAGGACGTGCCCTTGCTGGCGGTGTTGCGTTCCCCCCTCTTCCGCTTTTCCCCAGACCGGTTGGCCCAGCTGCGCCAGGCGGGGGGGACGGTGTACGACGGGGTGGTCGCCGGGGCGGAGCGGGGGGAGGAGGACTGCGTGGACTTCCTGGCCCTGCTGGACGAGCTGCGGGAGCTGGCCGCCCAGGAGAGCAGTCACCGGCTGCTGTGGCAGATCTACCAGCGCACCGACCTGCCCGCGGTCTTTGCCGCTCTGTCCGACGGAGGTCGGCGGCGGGCCAACCTGATGGCCCTGTATGACGAGGCCTGCCGGTTTGAGGCCGCCGGCCACCGGGGGCTGATGGCTTTCCTGCTCCACCTGACCCGCATGGCGGAGAACGGGGTAGCCGTGCCGGTGCCCGGCCAGGAGGCGGGCGGGGTGCGCATCCTGTCCATCCACAAGTCCAAGGGACTGGAATTTCCGGTGGTGCTGCTGTGCGGGCTGGAGCGGCAGTTCAACGAATCGGACGGGAAGGCCCCCATCCTGTTCCATCCGGAGCTGGGGCTGGGCCCCAAGCGCACCGACCGGGCGCGGATGCTGCGCTATACCACCATCGCCCGGGACGCGGTGGCCCTGCGGCTGAAGGGGCAGCTGCGGGCGGAGGAGATGCGGCTGCTGTATGTGGCCATGACCCGGGCGCAGCGCAAGCTGATCCTGCTTGCGGCGGTGAACGGGCCGGGACTGTCGCTGAGCGCTCTGGCCGCCCGGGCCCAGTGCCCGCCCCCGCCCCGCCAGGTGGCGGACGCCCGGTGCATGGCGGAGTGGGTGCTGCTGCCCGCCCTGTGCCGGCCGGACAGCACCCCGCTGTGGGCTGGATTGGACCAGCCCCGTCCAGCCCCGGCGCAGCAGCTGGGGCCGGAGTGGGAGGTACGGCTGCTACAGGGGACGGACTACGAGGGACCGCCGGCCGGGCAGGGTGCGCCAGGGGACGAGAGGGAGGGACTGGAACTGCCAGAGGGGCTGGAGGAACAGCTTTGCTGGCGCTATGCTTACGCCGGGGCGGTGGACGTGCCCTCCAAGCTCACCGCCACCCAGCTCAAGGGTCGGGAGCGGGACCGGGAGGTGGCCCAGGACGGAGTGGAGCTGCGCCCTGCCCCGCCGGAGGTTCGCCTGCGCCGCCCGGTCTTTGAGGGGCAGCGGCCCCTCACCCCTGCCCAGCGGGGCACCGCCCTGCATATGGTGATGCAGTATTTGGACTTTGACCGCACTGGGAGCGAGGAGCAGATTGCTGGGGAGATCGCCCGGCTGGTGGATGGGCGCTACCTCACCCCTCAGCAGGGGCAGGCGGTGGACCCCAAGCAGGTGCTGGCCTTCTTTCACTCCGAGCTGGGGCAGCGGCTGCTGGCCGCCGGGCAGCGGGAGCGGGAACACAAGTTCTCCCTGCTGGCGCCCGCCGCGGACTACTATCCGGAGGCGGGGGCGGGGGAACAGGTGCTGCTCCAAGGGGTGGTGGACTGCTGGTTCCGGGAGGCGGACGGTACGGTGACGGTGGTGGACTTCAAGACCGACCGGGTGAGCGAGGACACCGCCGTGGCCCGGGCCGAGCACTACCGTCCCCAGCTGGAAGCCTATACCCGGGCGTTGGCGGAGGGAGCGGGCCTGCCGGTGAAGCGGCGGGCGCTGTGGTTCTTCGCCCTGGGCCGGGCGGTGGAAGTGTGAAAACTTTTGAAAAAACAGTTGCTTTTTGCCCCCGGGCATGGTAAACTATTTTCTGCGTTTACAAGGCGCTATTGCGCGCTGAGATTTGGTTTGACGGAAAGAGGTGAATCCCATGAAGGACGGCATCCATCCCGACTATCAGCAAACGACGATCACCTGCGCCTGCGGCAATGTGATCGAGACTGGCTCGACCAAGACGGACATCAAGGTGGAGGTCTGCTCCAAGTGTCACCCCTTCTACACCGGCAAGCAGAAGATGGTGGACACCGGCGGACGTGTCAGCCGCTTCAACAAGAAGTTCGGCCTGGAGTAAAACCCGGTCTGTTCCAAGGGCTCGGCGCAGGTTTCTGCGGCGGGCCCTTGTGCGTTTTCAGCTGGTTTTGCGGGACAGGCGGGGATGGGTTGGAGAAGCGGGGCGCGGTCTGAGCCGGGATAGAGAGGCCCGCCAAGCCGGACGGCAGCCGGCGCTCTGCCGCCTGGGGTTTTAGGGTGAGAACGGCCCGGGGGCGCATATACTAAGGGCAGGAATCATTGGGAGGGATCATCCATGTTCAAACAAGTGGACCCAAAGGCACTGGATTTCAATGTCTTTTCCACCATCGGCGACCGGTGGATGCTCATCACCGCGGGCACCAAGGAGCGGTGCAACACCATGACCGCCTCCTGGGGCGCGCTGGGCGTCTTATGGGGGGCGCCTATGGCCCTGGCCTATATCCGGCCACAGCGGTATACCAAAGAGTTTGTGGATTGCAGCGAATACTTCACCCTGTCCTTCTTCCCGGAGCAGTATCGCAAGCAGCTGGCCCTGTGCGGGGCCAAGAGCGGCCGGGAGCTGGACAAGGTGGCGGCCTGCGGCTTCACCGTGGCCGAGGGGGCGGGGGGCGCGCCCTATTTTGAGCAGGCGGAGCTGGTGCTGGTGTGCCGCAAGCGGATGGTCCAGCCCATGGAGGAGGCGCTCATCCCGCCGGAGGTGCGGGAGAAGTGGTACAAAGGGGACTACCACATCATGTACTGGGGGGAGATTGTGGAGGTGCTGATGCAGGCATGACCGGGGCTTCCGGCCTGAAGCAGAGTACAAAAGCCATTTGGAGGTACTATGTTCGAGGAACACAAGAGCAAGGAAATCAACCGCGCCATCCTGGTGGGGCTGAACTGCCCCAGCTTGAGCGGCGAGGAGAACGCCAGCGAGCAGTCGCTGGAGGAGCTGGCCGCCCTGCTGGACACCGCAGGGGGCGTCTGCCTGGGCACGGTGCTGCAAAACAAGCGCAGCCCTGACCCCCGCACCTTTATCGGAGAGGGCAAGGCGGAAGAGGTCCGGGAGCTGGTGGCCGGCCTGGGGGCGGACCTGGTGATCTTTGACAACCCCCTCTCCCCCTCCCAGCAGCGGGCGCTGACCAAGACGCTGGGGGTGACGGTGATGGACCGGGCGGGGCTGATCCTGGACATCTTCGCCAAGCGGGCCCGCACCAGCGAGGGGCGGCTCCAGGTGGCCCTGGCCCAGTACCAGTACCTGCTGCCCCGGCTGACCGGCATGTGGAAGCACCTGGAGCGGCAGGAGGGGGCCATCGGCACCCGAGGCCCCGGAGAGACCCAGCTGGAGAGCGACCGGCGGCACATCCACCGGAAGATCGCCAAGCTGGAGGAGGAGCTGCGGGAGGTGCGCCGGGTGCGGGCCACCCAGCGCAGCCAGCGGGAGAAGAACGAGGTGCCGGTGGTGGCCATCGTGGGCTACACCAACGCGGGCAAATCCACTCTGCTCAACGCGCTGACCGGGGCGGGCATCCCGGCCAACAACCGCCTGTTTGACACCCTGGACACCACCACCCGTACCCTGGCCATCTCAGACACCTGCACGGTGCTGCTCTCAGACACCGTGGGCTTCATCTCCAAGCTGCCCCACCAGCTGGTGGACGCCTTCAAGGCCACCCTGGAGGAGCTGGAGTATGCCGATCTGCTGCTGCACGTCATCGACGTGTCCGACCCGGGCTGGATGGACCAGGCCCAGGTGGTGGAGGACCTGATCCGGGAGTTGGGGGTGGCCGGCAAGCCCCGGCTGGAGGTGTTCAACAAGTGCGATCGGGTGGCGGGGGAGATCCTGCCCCACGGGGCGGACATGGTGTCCATCTCCGCAAAGACGGGGGCGGGCCTGGACGCGCTGCTGGCCTCCATCGAGAGCCGGTTGGACACCGGCAAGCGCCGGGTGACCATTCACCTGCCCTATGACCGGGGCGGTCTGCTGGACCTGCTGTACCGGGAGGCCAAGGTGGAGGCGGTGGAGTACGGCGGCACCATCGACGTCACAGCGGTGTGTACCCCCAAGACCATTGGCCGGCTGGGTCCCCTGGTGGAGGGGTGGACGCCGCCCAGGGAGGACTGGGAGGGATGAGCGCGAAGGGGTTGGAGACGGTGCGGCTGTTGCTGCGTCCCTGGCAGGACGGCGACGCGCCGGTGCTCTACCGCTGGGCCTCTGACAGGGAAATTGGCTCCCGGGCAGGCTGGCCGCCCCACACCAGTGAGGTAGACAGCCTTGCAGTCATTCACGGCCCCCTGGGAAAGCCGGAGACCTACGCTATGGTGTGGAAGCAGACAGGGGAACCGGTGGGCAGCATCGGACTGTTCACACCGGAGGACTACTGCCCGCCACTGGACTTGCCAGGCGCCGGGGTGCAGCTGGAGCTGGGGTACTGGGTGGCCCGGCCATACTGGGGGCGGGGACTGGCGCCTGAGGCGGCCTGGGTTTTGCTGCGGCACGCGTTTGAAACGCTGGGCTGCGCGGTGGTCCATTGCAGCCACTTTGACTTTAACGATCCGTCCCGACGGGTCATCGAAAAGTTGGGCTTTTCCTACCGTCTGACCCGTGAGACCACCGATGCCACAGGTGCGCCCCACGCCACCCTTTGCTATGTCCTAACCCGGGAGGACTGGGAACAAAGACGATGAAAACGGGAGGCCACACATGACCGAATATCATATCCCCACAGCTTCCGCTGAGGCGGAATTGGTGGAGAAACGGTCCCGCTTTATTGGCCAGATCCGACCGGTGACCAGTGAGGAGGAGGCCCGGGCTCATATCGATCAGATCAAGAAGAAGCACTATGACGCCCGACATAACTGCTGGTGCTACCTGCTCAAAGACGGGCCGGTGCGCTACTCCGACGACGGGGAGCCCCAGGGCACCGCTGGCCAGCCCATGCTGGGGGTGTTCCAGAAGGCGGGCGTCACCAATGTGTGCTGTGTGGTCACTCGCTACTTTGGGGGTATCCTGCTGGGGGCGGGGGGCCTGGTGCGGGCCTACACCCAGGCGGCCAAGCTGGCCCTGGACGCGGCCGGCATCGCGGTGGTGCGCCGCTGGATGGAGCTGGAGGTGGAGTGCCCTTACAGCTTCTTTGAGCGGGTCAAGACGGAAGTGATGGTCCAAGGTGGAGTTCTGGGCGAGATCGACTACGCTGCCCAGGTCACCGTCCGGCTGCTGCTGCCCGAGGGAAAGGCTGACCCCTTTGGAGCGCGGATGGTGGAACTGTCCGCCGGAGCCTGCCGGGCGGTGGAGCTGGGGGAGCGCTTCCGGGCCGTGCCCATCCAAACAAGCTGAGCGGAACAGCCCGCCGGGGGAGCCCTCCGGCGGGCAGATTTTTCCATGGAGAAAGAGGAAAAAAACAGTTGACTTTTTGAGGGGATTGGCTATACTGGGGAAAGAGAAATTTCAGCTTTTCTGTATAAAAGTTACAGTTCCCTCTGAGGGGATCGTAACTTGGACTGCAGCCCCTCGCCCGGCTTTCAGCCCCAGGGGGGGAATTTTCCGCCGCAACGGGGTATGAGCCCCTGGAGCGTAATATATGCCATAGGAGGAAACAAGCATGAAGCGAGAAAAGACCAGAGGGAACATGATGCGGATCGCCGCTATATTGATGACCCTGGCCCTGGTGGTGTCAGCGGTGCCATTTGCCCTGGCTGCGTCGGGCGAGACTTATTACACGGTGACCGGCACGGTGGTGAATGCTGAGGACGGGACCCCCGTGGAGAACGCCACGGTGACCTTCGATGACGGCACCTACGAATTCACGGCCACCACGGGTGCGGACGGTACGTATAGCCTCCAGGCGCTGTATGGGATCTACAACGTGACGGTGGAAGCCGACGGCTATGAGACTTACACCAAGCGGAACGTGACGGTGTTGATCGGTGGGAATAACAAGCTGGACGTCTCGCTGACCAAGGACGGCACCGCACCTGAGCCCGATCCCGATCCCGAGCCGTCTCCCGATGAGACCTATTACACAGTGACCGGCACGGTGGTGGACGCCGCGGACGGGAGCCCCGTGGAGAACGCCACTGTGACCTTTGGTGACGGCACCTATGAATTCACGGCCACCACGGGTGCGGACGGTACCTATAGCCTCCAGGCGCTGTATGGGATCTACAACGTGACGGTGGAAGCCGACGGCTATGAGACTTACACCAAGCGGAACGTGACGGTGTTGATCGGTGGGGAGAACAAGCTGGACGCCTCGCTGACCAGGGATCCCAACGCGCCCAATCCCGATCCCAGCACCCCCTTCACCGATGTGGCCGAGGGTGCGTACTACGATGAGGCGGTGGCCTATGTCTACGAGCGTGGGCTGATGCAGGGCACCAGCGAGACCACCTTTGGGCCGGACGTGACGACCACCCGGGCCCAGGTGGTGACCATCCTGTACCGTCTGGCGGGCTCCCCGGCGGTAACGGGGGACAATCCCTTCACCGACGCTACGGCCGGCTGGTACGCTGATGCGGTGATGTGGGCCAGCCAGAACAGCATCGTCAACGGATACAGTGACACGGTCTTTGGTCCAGAGGACACCATTACCCGGGAGCAGCTGGCGGCCATCCTGTACCGCTACGCGGACGGTGCGGGGTACGACGTGACGGCCAGCGGCGACCTGTCCGGCTTTGATGACGCGGGCAGCGTGTCCAGCTGGTCTGTCAGCGCCTTGACCTGGGCCAACGGCGCGGGTCTGATTCAGGGGTCTAACAACCAGGTGAACCCCCAGGGCAGTGCCATCCGGGCCCAGCTGGCGGTCATCCTGATGCGCTTTGTGGACAACGTGGCGGTGTGAATTGAGCCGCTGCAAACCAAGGTAGCGCTGTAGCAGCACGGGAGTGCTGTGCGGCAATGAAAGCCCCCTGGCCGAAATGGCCGGGGGGCTTGGTTTTTGGCATAAAGGGATTGGCTTAGAGCTGGCGGCCGTTTAGATGTTTGCCCTTTCTCCCCCGTAGCAGATCCCAGACGATCAAGAGCGCGCAGCCGGCCACCAGGACGACCAGGATGAGCAGGGCGCAGTTGCGGAAGAACTCCTGAGGAAGGATGGTGATGATCTGGTCGGCATTGGGATCGAAGATCCAGTTGTCCTTGCCGGGGAAAAAGACGGCGTGGAAGAGAGTAAAAGCACGGTTGAAGTCCAGGGCGGCCAGCCCGCCTAGTAGCAAAAACACCCCGCCCAGCCCCGCGCCCGCCCAGAAGGCAGGGCCCCTGCCCAGCAGGAGGGCGGCCCTGCGTCCGGTGACCCGGCCTGCCAGCAACAGGATGATCAATAGCAAAGTCGCCTCCATCAGTACCTGAAGGTCCAGCAGGAACAGGCCCCGCACGTCGGCAAAGTGGTCCCGGCCGCTGTCCGACCAGCGCAGCACCCCGGTGGAAAAGGTGTCCGACCTACCGGTGCAGTAGTCCATCACTTGGTCGAAGGCCTCCCGGATCTCCTGCTGGCTCAGCCCCGTGCGCTGGGGCAGCTCCAGGGGGTCGATCTGGAGATAGTAGAAGGGCCGGTACAGGATGGGCACGGCGATGGAGCTGGTGAGCAGCACCGCCGCGGTGGTGAGGGCCAGCAGGACGGTGAGCAGGCTGGAGGGTTTGCGGGGGGAGACAGGTTTCATTGGGAGGACTCCTTTGCCTCGGGGAATGTGGACAGGGCGATCAAGGCCTGGGAGGGCAGATAGAACAGCCACATGCCCACCCGGGCGAAGCCGTGCAGGCTGGCGGGGATCAGATGGGGGAGGTTGAACAGCCCTACGCACACATCGCAGGCCACAAACAGGGTTAGGCCCAAGGCAAAGCGCCGCCAAGTAGCGCCCGGCAGGGACCAAGCCTGGGCAGTGTTGACCAGCAGCTGAGCGAAGTACAGCGCGCACAACAGTTCCAGCTCGGCGGACAGCCCCAGCAGGATGACAACCTCGGCAAGGAAGGCCAGGGTGAGGGGCAAACGCAGCCAGAGCAGGATGGCCGCCCCCGCCCGGCGCAGCCGGAGCAGATATAAAATCTGCACCAGTAGAAAGAGGGTCACCCCCAGCAGGTACTGCTCGCCCAGCACCAGCAGGAACCAGTCCGCTAGGGCGGTGAGGGCCAAGGCCAGGGGGATGAGGCGGTCGCCGCCCCGAAGGGCGCCCAGACCGGAGAGCAGGAGACACAACAGGATGCCGATGTACTTCAGCCAGAGGGACAGGCCGCTGGGATCGGCTGTCAAATCCAGGTAGAGGAAGGCTGCGTAGAGGGCTCCTTCCACGGCCAGGAAGGGGACGAGGATGCCGCGGGGCATGGAACCGCCTCCTTTCATGAACGGCAACAGAATACCACAGATGCGGAAAAATGAAAAGAGGGAGGAAGCAGCCCCGGCGGAAATCATCCGCCGGGGCTGAGCTTGCTGTTAGGATCAGGGATCAGCACACGCCCTGCCACAGCATGGCGTCGGCCACCTTTAGGAACCCGGCGATGTTGGCCCCGGCCTGGATGTCTCCCTTCTTGCCATACTGCTGGGCGGCATTGGCGCAGGCCTGATAGATACCCTCCATGATGCCCTTGAGCTTGGCGTCCACCTCTTCAAAGCTCCAGCTGATGCGCCCGGAATTCTGGCTCATCTCTAGCCCCGAGGTGGCCACGCCGCCGGCGTTGGACGCCTTGGCGGGGGCAAACATCAGCCCCGCGCCCTTGATGGCGGCCACCGCTTCGGGGGTGCAGGGCATATTGGCCCCTTCAAACACCCCGATGCAGCCGTTGGCGATCAGGGCCTTGGCCGCCGCCTCGTCCAGCTCGTTCTGGGTGGCGCAGGGCAGAGCGATGTCGCAGGGCACGTTCCAGATACCGGCGCAGCCCTCCACATACCGGGCGGTGGGAACCTGCTCCAGGTAGGCCTTGATCCGATCCCGGCGAACCTCTTTGATCTGCCGGATCACCTGGTAGTCAATGCCGTTCTCGTCCACGATGTAGCCGTTGGAGTCGCTCATGGCGATCACCTTGCCCCCCAGCTGGGTGCACTTCTGGTTGGCGTAGATGGCCACGTTGCCCGACCCGGAGATGACCACCCGCTTGCCCTGGAAGGACTGTCCGTTGTCCCGCAGCTGGGCATCGGCAAAGTAGCACAGGCCAAAGCCGGTGGCCTCGGTGCGGGCCAGCGATCCGCCGTAGCTGAGCCCCTTGCCGGTTAGCACGCCTGCCCACTCGTTGCGGATCTTCTTGTACTGGCCAAACAGGAATCCGATCTCCCGGGCGCCCACGCCGATATCGCCGGCGGGCACGTCGGTGTCCGGCCCGATGTGGCGGTACAGCTCGCTCATGAAGGACTGGCAGAACCGCATGACCTCCCCGTCCGACTTGCCCTTGGGATCGAAATCAGCGCCCCCCTTGCCCCCGCCCATGGGGAGGGTGGTCAAGGCGTTTTTGAAGATCTGCTCAAAGCCCAGGAACTTGATGACGGACAAGTTGACGGTGGGATGCAGCCGCAGACCGCCCTTGTAGGGGCCGATGGCGGAGTTGAACTGCACCCGGTAGCCCCGGTTGACCTGTACCCTTCCGGCGTCGTCCACCCAGGGGACCCGGAAGATCACCACCCGCTCGGGCTCCACGATGCGGCCGATGATGTTCTGCCGCTCATAGCGGGGATCGGACTCCACCACGGGTTCCAGAGATTCCAGCACCTCCTCCACGGCTTGGAGGAACTCCGGCTCGTGGGCGTTGCGGGTGTTCAGCCCGTCCAAAACGGACTGTAAGTAGGGGTTTTTCATGGACATCGTTGTCAGACTTCCTTTCTCCGGTGGGCGTTGGCACTTTTACACACTACATCATTGTACACGATGGGGCACCGGTTTGCAAGGGCCAATCCGCGCCTGGGCAAGCCCGGGAAGGGCGGGGATGGATCAGGCCAGCGCGGCGGTGTCCAGGGCGATCATCAGCTCCTCGTTGGTGGGGATGAGCAGCGCCTTGACCTTGGAGTCGGGGGTGGAGATGACGGTCTCCTTGCCCCGGACGTTGTTGGCTTCCGGGTCCATCTTCAGGCCCATGAACTCCAGGCCGGAGGCGATGGCCAGCCGCTGCTCGGGGGAGTTCTCCCCCACGCCGGCGGTGAAGATGACGGCGTCCACCCCGCCCATGGCGGCGGCATAGGCCCCGATGTACTTCTTCACCCCGTAGTTGAACAGATCCACCGCCAGGGCGGCCCGCCGATTGCCCTGCTCCCCGGCCAGGCCCAGGTCCCGGAAGTCGGAGGACACGCCGGACACGCCCAGCACGCCCGACTTCTTATTCAGGATGTCCAGCATCTCCCCGATGTCCAGGTTGTACCGGCCCATCAGGTACTCCAGGATGCCCGCGTCCAGGTCGCCGGAACGGGTGCCCATGGGCAGGCCGGCCAGGGGGGTGAAGCCCATGGAGGTGTCCACGCTCTTGCCGCCGTCAATGGCGGTGACGGAGGAACCGTTGCCCAGGTGGCAGGAGATGAGCTTCAAGGACTCCAGGGGCTTGCCCAGCATGGCGGCGGCCCGCTGGGACACATACTTGTGGGAGGTGCCGTGGAAGCCGTAGCGGCGGACCTTGTCCTTCTCGTAGTACTCGTAGGGCAGGGGATAGGTGTAGGCCACGGGGGGCATGGTCTGGTGGAAGGCGGTGTCAAACACAGCCACCTGAGGCACGTCGGGGCCCAGCACCGCCTGGCAGGCCCGGATGCCGGTGATATTGGCGGGGTTGTGCAGGGGAGCCAGGGGGATGCACGCCTCCAGGGCGGCCATCACCTGGCCGTCGATGCGCACTGAGCCGGCAAAGGTTTCCCCGCCGTGCACCACCCGGTGGCCCACCGCGTCGATCTCCCCCATGGAGGCGATCACGCCGTTGGCCTTGTCCACCAGGGCGTCCAGCACGGCCTGGATGGCCTCGGAATGGGTGGGCATGGGGGCGTCCACCGCGTCAATGGTGTCCTTGCCAGGAGCCTTGTAGGTGAACTTGCCGTCGATGCCGATGCGCTCGCACAGGCCCTTGGCCAGCACTTGCTGGTTGGCGGTGTCCAGAAGCTGATACTTCAGAGAGGAACTGCCGGCGTTGATGACGAGTACTTTCATGAATGACACTCCTTCATACAGATTACAGATTGAGGATGGGAAAATGGGAATTGCGCCTGCGCCCGGTTTGTAATAGAATGTAGGAAGCTGGGCAAACTGGCCCACCGGGACAATACCTGGACTATTTTAGACCATTTTTTGCAAAAGAACAAGGGGGTTTCCCCATTTGTTTTGAACTTGCCCGGAGACGGGGGAAAGGGGGCGGCCGGGAGATGGACATCGTGGGGGTTGTGGCGGAGTACAATCCATTTCACGCCGGCCACCGCCGGCACATTGACCAGACCCGCCGCGCCCTGGGGCGGTGCGCGGTGGTGGCGGCCATGAGCGGCAACTTTGTCCAGCGGGGGGACTGCGCCGTCACCGACAAGTGGAGCCGGGCGTCGGCCGCCCTGGCAGGGGGGGTGGACCTGGTGTTGGAGCTGCCCACGGTGTGGGCGTGCGCCTCGGCGGAAGCCTTTGCCCAGGGGGCGGTGGCCCTCCTGCAGGCGGTGGGGGCTCGGGCCGTCAGCTTTGGCAGCGAGTCAGGGGAGGCCGCCGCCCTGGGCCGGGCCGCCCAGGCGCTGGACAGTGCGGACTATCGCCGGGAGCTGCGCCGTTTCCTGGATCAGGGGCTGCCCTTCGCCCGCTGCCGCCATCTGGCCGCTCAGGCCCTGTTGGGGGAGGATGGGGCGGCGTGCCTGGCCCGGCCCAACGACAACCTGGGAGTGGAGTACCTGCGGGCGGCCCGGCGGCTGGGCTTTGCCCCTCGGGTGGTGGCGGTGCCCCGGCTGGGGGCTGGCCACGACGGGGGGGATGACCCGGACTACCCCTCCGCCTCCCACCTGCGGGAACTGATCCACCGGGGGGAGCTGCCCATGGACAACCCGGCGGGGCTGAGGTACAATGAGCGGGGCGTTCTCGCCCGGCTGCGGGCGCTGGGGCCGGAGGATTTCGCGGCCCTGCCCGACTGCGGGGAGGGGCTGGCCCACCGGTTGTACCGGGCGGCCCGGCAGGCGGTGGGCCTGGAGGAATTGTACCAGCTGGCCAAGACCAAGCGCTATGCCCATGCCCGGATCCGCCGGGCGGTGCTGTGGGCCTGCCTGGGTCTGAGAGCTTCGGACCGACCGGACGGGCCGCCCTATCTGCGGGTGCTGGGGGCCAACCGGACGGGCCTGGCGGTGCTGCGGCAGCTGGAAAACGGGCCGCCGGTGATCACCAAGCCTGCCCATGGTAAAGGCGTCTCCCTGTTTGAGCTGGAGGCCCGGTGTACCGACTTCTACAACCTGTGCAGGCGGCGGCCCCTGCCCTGTGGGACGGAGTGGACCACCAGCCCGGTTATCCGGGAGGAGGGGGGATGGGCATGAGATACCGTCTGACCGCCTTGGCCGCCGGGCACATCCCCCAGGTGGCGGCGCTGGAGCGGGCTTGCTTCTCCCACCCCTGGAGCGAGGGACAGCTGCGGGCTGAGCTGGAGGGCGGTGGGACCCTGTTCCTGGTGGCGCAGGGGGAGGACGGCACGGTGCTGGGCTATGCCGGGGCACGGGCGGTGCTGGACGAGGGCTATGTCAACAACGTGGCGGTGGCCCCGGCTTTCCGCCGCCAGGGGGTGGCCGACGCGCTGCTGGCCGGCCTGATCGGATTGGGGCGCGGCAGGCTGGCCTTCCTCACCCTGGAGGCGCGCGCCTCTAACCGGCCGGCCCTGCGGCTGTATGAGAAGCACGGCTTTCGGGCGGTGGGGCGACGCAAGGACTATTATGATGACCCCAAAGAGGACGCGATTTTGATGACATTGGAGTTGGACCATGAAACTGAAGCTGCTCAACGAGAGGGAACTGACCAAGCTGTATGAGACCGAGATGGTCTTTGACTTCCCCAAGGCGGAGCTCAAGCCTCTGCGGGCCATGCTCCGGCTGATGGGGCTGGGGCAGTACGACCCGCTGCTGCTCACCGACGAGGAGGGGGAGGCGCTGGGCTACGCCATGATGTGGCTGCCCCGGGAGCGGAACGGAGCGCTGCTGGAATATTTGGGCGTGCTGCGGGGCAAGCGCAACGGTGGGCTTGGGGCCCAAGCGCTGCCCCTGCTGGCCCAGCGCTATGGCCAGCTCTTTGGGGAGGCGGAGGCGCCGGACTCGGACAACCCAGCGGAGAACGAGTTGCGCCGGCGGCGCATCGGCTTCTATGAACGCAACGGCTTCCGGGTGCTGGACTACGAATGCGCCCTGTTCGGCGTCCACTTCAAAAGCCTATATCGCGGGCCGGAGACGGACGACCGGAAGGTGGAGGCCCTGCATCGCAGCGTATACGCCGATTACTTTTCCCCCGCCCACATGGAGCGGTATATCCAGCTCCCCCTGTGCCCGGGGGAGGCCATCCACCCCGCTCCGGCCTGGATGGAGGAGGATGAGGAGGAAATCTTCCCGTGACGGCGAGGGAGCGGGAGGAGAAGATCCGCCTGTGGTTTGGGATGGGGCGCAAGGGGACAGACGAGGGAATCCAAGCGCTGTTTGCGCCGGATGCCCTCTATGTCGAGGGCTGGGGGCCGGTTCCGAGGGACGGGAGCGGCTGGTTTTCAGAGTGGGAAAGGGGACGGGATTACCATGAATATTCTTGCCTTTGAATCCTCCTGTGACGAGACGGCGGCGGCCGTGGTCAAGGACGGCCGGACGGTACTGTCCTCGGTGATCGCCTCCTCGGCGGATATGCACGCCATCTACGGCGGCGTGGTGCCTGAGATCGCTTCCCGGCAGCATGTGCAGGCCATTGTGGGCCTGGCCGACGAGGCGCTGCGCCAGGCGGGGCTGGGCAAGGGGGAGATCGACGCCGTGGCGGTGACCGACGCCCCCGGCCTGATCGGGGCGCTGCTGGTGGGGGTGTCCTTCGCCAAGTCGGTGGCCTATGGCTTGGGGGTGCCCCTCATCCCCGTCCACCACGTCCGGGGACACATCGCGGCCAACTACATCGCCCACCCAGACCTGGAGCCACCCTTCCTGTGCCTGTGCGTGTCCGGCGGCACCACCGCGCTGGTGGACGTGGGGGACTACACCCGGTTTCGGATGCTGGGCAGCACGCGGGACGATGCGGCGGGGGAGTGCTTTGACAAGATTGCCCGGGTGCTGGGGCTGGGCTACCCCGGCGGCGCTCCCATGGACAGGTTGGCTCAGGGGGGGGATGACAGGGCCTTCCCATTCCCTCGGGGGCAGGTGGCGGGACATCCGCTGGATATGTCCTTTTCCGGGTTGAAGACGGCGGCCCTCAATGTCATCCACAACGCCCAGCAGAAGGGGCAGGAGCTCAACCTCCATGACCTGGCGGCCTCCTTTGCAGCCGCCGTTTCCGATTGCTTGGTCCCCCGGGTAATGGAGGCGGCGGAGGAGCTGGGCTATGATAAGATCGTCACCGCCGGCGGGGTGGCGGCCAACAGCCGGATCCGGGCAGATCTGACTCGGGCCTGCCAGGAGGCGGGGGCCCGGCTGTGGATGCCCCCCCTGTCCTTGTGTGGGGACAACGCGGCCATGATCGGCTGCCAGGGATACTATGAGTACCAGGCGGGGCACACTGCGGGCTGGGGGCTGAACGCCAAGGCCAGCCGGGATATCGGCCTGGGATAGGGGCCGGCTGGCAGACCGGCCTGTCTGTCAGCCGGGGCAGACCAGCGAGGGTGCCGCGCCCCCTCAAGGTCCATCCTAAGAGTAATACGCTTTGTAATTGGACTGGAGAGCTGGCGGAGAGATCGGGGACGTTTGACCGATAAACTTGGGATAAAACCGGGAAGGCATCGGGGAGGATATGGTTTTCATAACGCCGCTTATAATTTTGCATACGGAGAGTTATCCACAGGTTCCACAGACTTTTCCACAGGGGTGGATCCGCTGGGGAAGAGGCGCATTTTGGCGGTATTCCTAAAAATGGGAAACCCTGTATCAAGGATTTACATCGGGGAAAGGGGCTGGGTTTTGTAAACATAACGACGGGCTATGTGAGGCGGGGAGAGCTGGGCGGCCAAATGGGGGTATGGATCGGACCGGGGTGGGACGCCAACCGGGATCCGGTCTGCCGCATCAGAAAAGGGTGGAGCCCTCAACTACGCTCCATCCGCCATCGCCGGGGGAAAACAGCAAAAAAGACGAGTGTTCTTACAGCCGTTCAGATGCTGTAAAAACACTCGCCATGGTGCGGATGACGGGACTCGAACCCGTACGGCCATAAGCCACTAGCACCTCAAGCTAGCCAGTCTACCAGTTCCAGCACATCCGCATTGTGCCATCAAATCATAAGCTTACCCATTATAAGCGGAAAAAAGTTTTTTGTCAAGCGGGAAAAGGCCTTGACAAAGGGGGAATCTCGTGCTACTATAACCCTTGCGCTGAATCAAGGCGAAAGGACTCAGCTGCGCGAGTGGTGGAATTGGTAGACTCGCTGGCTTCAGGTGCCAGTGCTCGCAAGGGCGTGCGGGTTCGACTCCCGCCTCGCGCACCAAACGGAAACGGGTAGGAGTATTGAACGGTTCTCAGACTGTCCAATACTCCTACTGCCGTTTTATAGGGGAAAGCCTTGACTGACTGGGCTTTCCCCCTTTCTTTACTCGTGACTGATAGATGATGCTTCGTGTGAAGGATGATAATCCGCCCTGAACTGCACAGACTACTTCTGAGCTTGGCGGGCCAGCGGGAGCAGGTGGGCATGGAAACCCTGGGGCAGGGGACGGTGCCGGGAAAGGCTTTTTGCCCGGCGCTGTTCCCTGCCGGGATTTGTCCTGCTGCATCGCTGGGAAACCACGCGGTAGCTGCCGCTGCGCCGCCCGGAGGGCTCTGCGACCGGCTTGGGCGGCCTCACGGGGCGCGCCTGGAGCGAAGGGGCAAAGCTCCGTCGATTTCGGGAAAAATATGCGGGCAATGACGCGGCCCGGAAAAGGAGGAACGGCCATGCCCAACCGGCTTCAATTCGAACAATCCCCGTATCTGCTCCAGCACAGGGAAAACCCTGTGGACTGGCGGCCATGGGGGGAAGAGGCCTTCCGGGCCGCCCGGGAGGAGGGCAAGCCGGTGTTTCTTAGCATCGGCTATTCAACCTGCCACTGGTGCCATGTCATGGCCCATGAATCCTTTGAGGATAGGATAGTGGCGGAGGTGGTCAACCGGGATTTTATCCCCATCAAGGTAGACCGGGAGGAGCGCCCGGATGTGGACGGGGTCTATATGGCCGCCTGCCTGGCCATGACTGGCTCCGGCGGCTGGCCGCTCACGGTTCTGCTCACGCCGGAGCAAAAGCCCTTCTGGGCGGGGACCTACCTTCCCAAGCAGGCACTGCTGTCCCTGCTGCACCAGGCGGCCCGGCTGTGGCGGGAGGACAAGGACAGGCTGCTTGCCTTCGGCGAGGAGCTGACCGCCCGCCTGAATGGGAAGAAGGGGGCGGGCGCTGGCCTGCCTGACCGAGGCCTGGTAAGCCGGGCGGCCAGTCTTTACGCCCAGAGCTTTGATCCCCGCTGGGGCGGCTTTGGGCACGCTCCAAAATTCCCCACGCCCCATAATCTGATCTTTCTGCTGCGGTACGCCCGGCGCACGGGGGATGACCACGCCCGCGCCATGGCGGAGCAGACCTTGGAAGGAATGTACCGGGGAGGCTTGTTTGACCATGTGGGCGGGGGATTTGCCCGGTACTCCACCGATGAAAGGTGGCTGGTCCCCCATTTTGAAAAGATGCTTTACGATAACGCGCTGCTGGCCCTGGCCTACACCGAAGCCTATCAACTGACCCGGCGGCCCCTCTATGGGGAAATCGTCCGCCGCACGCTGGATTACGTCCTTCGGGAACTGACCGCCCCCCAGGGCGGCTTCTATTGCGGGCAGGATGCGGACAGCGAGGGCGTGGAGGGGAAATATTATGTATTTACCGCCAGCGAGCTGGAAGAGCTGCTGGGGCGGGAGGATGGACAGGTGTTTTGCAGCTGGTACGGGGTGACTGGGCCGGGAAACTTTGAGGGGAAGAGCATCCTCAATCTCATTGGCCAAGCGCAGGTGGACCGGGAACCAGAGCGCATCGAATGCTTGCGGGAAAAGGTGTATGCCTACCGCTTAGGCAGGACCCGGCTCCATAAGGATGACAAGGTGCTTGCGGCATGGAACGGACTGATGATCGCGGCCCTGTCCCGGGCGGGGCTGGCGCTGGATGAGCCCCGCTATCTGGACGCCGCCATACGGGCGGCGGCGTTTTTGAAGCAGAGCCTCACGGAAGAAAGCGGTCAGCTGCTGGCCAGGTGGCGGGAGGGGCAGGCAGCCCATCCCGGAAAGCTGGATGATTACGCCTTCTGTGCCTGGGGGCTTCTGGAGCTGTATGGCGTGAGCTTCCAGACCGCGTATCTGGCAGAGGCCCAGTGTTTGATGGGGAGGCTGCTGGAGCAATTCTTCGATGGGGAGGCCGGCGGGTTTTACCCCTACGCCGCGGATGGCGAGCAGCTGATCACCCGCACAAAAGAAACCTATGATGGAGCCATGCCGTCGGGCAACTCGGTGGCGGCGCTGGTCCTCTCCCGGCTGGCCCGCCTCACCGGGGTGGCTCACTGGCGGACGGCCGCCGATCTGCAGCTGGCTTATCTGGCGGGCGCTGTGCGGGAATATCCTGCCGGGTACGGCTTTGCCATGCTGGCGTTTCTGGAGGAGCTGTGGCCCTCGGCGGAGCTGGTCTGCGCCGCCCGGACCGTTCCGGGGGAGCTGACCGCCTTCCTGGGGGAGTCCTCCCGGCCTGAACTGACGGTGCTGGTGAAAACGCCGGAAACGGCCAAAGGGCTGGAGGAACTTGCCCCCTTTACCGCGGCCTATCCGGTGCCGGAAACGGGCGCCCGGTACTATCTCTGCCAAAATGGCGCTTGCGCCCAACCGGAGGACAGCATTTCAAAGGTGGGCTGGCATTGGGAGCATAGCTGAACAGCTGCAGAATCTGCCTGTGGGGGGCAATGCCGAATGCTATAAGCAGTCAGGGGGCGGCGACCAGTACCGCCTCGGCTACCCGGATGCCATCCACTGCGGCGGAGGTGATGCCGCCGGCGTAGCCCGCCCCCTCCCCGCAGGGGAACAGGCCCCGCAGGCCGGGGGACTGGAAGGTCTCGTCCCGGAGGATGCGCACCGGGGAGGAGGAACGGGTCTCCACTCCGGTGAGCACCGCGTCTGGGTGGGCGAAGCCGTGGAGCTTCCGGTCAAAGAGGGGCAGGGCCTGGCGCAGGGTGTCCAGCACATAGCCGGGCAGCGTGCCCTCCAGCGACCCCCAGGTCACACCAGGGCGGTAGGTGGGCAGCACGCAGCCGGGGCCTTGGGAGGGACGGCCGGCCAGGAAGTCCTCCACCCGCTGGGCGGGGGCGAAGAAGCAGGGGGCGTTTTCCTGGAAGCGGGGGGGCAGTCCTCCCGAGCCCAGGTCCCAGGCGGCCCGCTCCCACCGCTGCTGGAAGCGTACCCCGGCCAGGGGATCGTCCCCGCCGAAGTCGGCGGGCTCCACCCCCACCAGAAAGCCGCCGTTGATGTTGGCCCCCGCCCGGGCGCGCAGGCTCATGCCGTTGGTGACCACCTGGCCATAATCGCTGGCAGAGGCAACCACCTGGCCGCCGGGAGAGACGCAGAAGGTGAAGGCGGAGCGTCCGCCAGGCAGGTGGCAGGCCAGCTTGTAGTCGGCGGCGGGCAGCCGGTCCCAGCAGGGGCCGAACTGGGCCTGGCTGACCAGGGCCTGGCTGTGCTCGATGCGCACGCCGATGGCAAAGCTCTTGGGCTGGAGGGGCAGCCCTGCCTCCAGCAGCATCTGGAAGGTGTCCCGGGCGGAGTGGCCGGGGGCCAACACCAGGGCCTGGCAGGGCAGCTCGTAGGGGCCGGTCTCGGTCATGACGGTGAGGGACCGCAACTGCCCATCCTGGGCCTTCAGCCCAGATAGCTGATGCTCGAAGCGGATGTCGGCGCCCAGAGCCAGCAGCTCCCCGCGCAGGGACTTGACCACCCGCCGCAGCAGGTCGGTGCCGATGTGGGGCTTGTGGGACCACTGGATGTCCGCCGGCGCGCCGTGGGCGACCAGGGTGGAGAACACATGGGCGATGCGGGGGTCGCGGGTACCGGTGGTGAGCTTGCCGTCAGAGAAGGTGCCCGCCCCACCCTCGCCAAATTGCACGTTGGAGCTGGTGGACAGCTGGCCGGTGCGCCAGAAGTGGGCCACGTCGGCGGTGCGCTCATCCACATTCCGCCCCCGCTCCAGCACGATGGGTCGCAGGCCAGCCCGGGCCAGGGTGAGGGCGGCAAACAGACCGGCTGGGCCCATGCCCGCCACCACGGGGGGCAGGGGGAAGGCGCGCTGGACGGAGGGGAGGACATAGGGGTGTTCCTCCAGCAAAGATACATATTTGAAGCCCCGGGCCAGGATGCGCTCCTCATCCTTGAGGCGCACTTTGACCGCGCACACCAAGTGCACGTCCTGCTTCTTCCGGGCGTCGATGGACTGGCGGGCGAGGGATAGCTCCAGGATCTCCTCCGGGGGCACGCCAAGGGCCTGGGCGGTTCTGCGGCGCAGCTGGTCCGGGCCGTCGCCGATCTCCAGGCGCAGATGGGCTACTTGCAGCATCTCACAGCACCGCCGATCCGTTGATGGTCATGCGGAACTTCAGACCAAAGAACTCCGCGGCCTTGCGGCACAGCAGCATCCGCCCCATGAAGATCTCAAAGTAGTCCATGACCGAGGAGATGCCGATGTCGATGGTCAGGTCCAGGGTGAGGGTCTTGGCCCCGGCGTCCAGCTTGAGCTCAGAGCGCTCCACGGCGTAGTTGACCCGGTCGTGGATGTCGAAGCTGATGGTGGCCTGATTGCGCACCCGGCTGCGGCGCACGTCGGACTTGTCGGCCAGGATGAGGGCGGCGGCCACCGCGTTGACTGGGTAGGCGGTGCCCTCATCGTGATTGCCGATGGCGGTGACCACCACCGCCACATCCTCCGGGGCCATGCCCATCTTGTCCAGGATGCGGAAGGCCATCACCGCGCCGCTCTGGGCGTGGTCCACCCGGTTGACCACATTGCCGATGTCGTGCATATAGCCGGCCACCCGGGCCAGCTCCACCTGCCGCTGGTCATAGCCCAGGCGGGTGAGCAGGTCGGCGGCGGTGTGGGCGCAGCGCATCACGTGGGGGAAGGAGTGCTCTGTATAGCCCAGAGCCAGCAGGGACGCGTCGGCCTGGGTGATGTAGGTGCGGATCTCCGCGTTGTCGCGGATGGTTTCAAAGTCAGGCTTCATTGGAGATCTCCCTTGGGTCATAAGGTGTGGTCTGGTAGACGTAGTAGTTGAGCCAGTTGGTGTACAGCAGCTGGCCGGCGGAACGCCAGGTCACCACGGGGGACTGGCTGGGGTCATCGTTGGGGAAGTAGTGGGCGGGCGCTGGGATGTCCAGCCCCCGCTCCACATCCCGGAAATACTCCAAAGCCAGGGTGTCCGGGTCGTATTCCGGGTGGGCAAAGACGAAGAAGCGGCGGTTGTCCGCGCTCTTTACCCCGAAGATGCCTGCCTCCTGGGAGAGGGCCAGCAGTTCCAGCTCAGGCACGGCCAGCACGTCGTCCAAGGCGACCTCGGCATAGCGGGAGTGGGGGGCATAAAAACGGTCGTCAAACCCCCGGAAGAGGGGGGAGCGCTTGCGGATGATCTCGTGCTCGTAGATGCCAAAGAGCTTTTTGGGCAGGGTGCGCTTGGGAATCCCGTAGTGGTAGTACAGCCCCGCCTGGGCGCCCCAACAGATATGCAGGGTGGAGTGGACGTGGGTACGGGTCCAGTCCATGATCTGGCACAGCTCGTGCCAATAGTCCACGTTTTCAAAGTCCAGGTTTTCCACTGGCGCGCCGGTGATGATCATCCCGTCGAAGCGCTCGGCCTGGATCTGGCGGAAGGTGGTGTAAAAGGCGTCCAGATGCTGGCTGTCGGTGTGCTGGGCGGTGTGGCTGATGGTCTGGAGCAGCTGCACGTTGATCTGAAGCGGGGTGTTGGACAGCTTGCGCAGGATCTGGGTCTCGGTGACGATCTTGGTGGGCATCAGGTTTAGGATCAGCAGGTTCAGGGGGCGGATGTCCTGATGCAAGGCGCGATGCTCGGTCATCACGAAGATATTTTCGCTCTCCAGCACGCTGGTGGCCGGGAGAGAATCGGGGATGCGGATGGGCACGGGATCACCTCCAGGGGAAAGAGATAGGGCAGCACACCTTTATATAATATGGGCCGCTGGATCAGAGTAAGCAAAGCATATCACAGCCTGCTGGAAAAAGCAACGCGAGGCGGCGGGAAAAAACTTTGAAAAAACATGGATTTTTGTGTTGACAAGCCCGTTTGGATCTGCTATACTGATCGAGCGTCAAACGGCGCGGCTGTGAGTCGGGTCTGCGGGAGCGGGCAAG